>Ga0169931_10001665_pt1 | contig 36563 bp, 26 predicted proteins | sample Kivu_15m_20L_FD_129675 | JGI IMG/M metagenome (GOLD analysis project Ga0169931, IMG submission 129675) | Freshwater microbial communities from Lake Kivu, Western Province, Rwanda to study Microbial Dark Matter (Phase II) - Kivu_15m_20L... | ecosystem: Environmental > Aquatic > Freshwater > Lake...
CCCAATCCCCAATCCCCAATCCCCAATCCCCAATCCCCAATCCCCATAAGTGGTTAATCATGTTTTAAAATATATATACCATAATAAAAATAGGTTTGACTGTTTTTAAAATAATTTTTTATTTATTTATAAAATTTAAAAATTTTTATTTATTAATATATACAATACATATATGATAAAATGTATTTGGAAAAACAAAAGAATAATTGGAGGTTTCATCTTCTGTATATAAACTAATATAATAATCCTCTTCTAAATTTATTTGTACTTAGCTGGATTTGTGATATGGCGATTTAACAAAAATTTTGACGAATACTATCGCGCTATGTCAAAAGAAAAAGTTTATGATTTAAGAAGGGCAACAGAGCAATTGAATTTATACAGAGAAATTTACAACCCAGAGAATTCCATAAATAAGAAAGATGGACCTAACAAACTACTTTCTGTCGCATCGGAAGAAGATAAGAAAAAAATAAAAGAAATTTTCAATGAATACGATCAATTAGAAGATGCTGAGCAGATAAAAAAACAAATCGCGAAAGTCAAGCAACAGCTCGAACTACTAGAAGAGAAGAAAACAACACACCAAGGAATAAAATTATCAAGGGTTATGTACGGATACGAGCCGTCGGAAGAAGCTTTGAAGAAAATAAGAGAACATTATAGAGAAAATAAAAGCGAGAAGGATAATAAGTAGTAGATTATTAATTTAAATATAAAATAATTTTTGTAAAATTCATTCTTCAAACTTTATTCTTTATTTAATTATCGGCGAAACAAAACTGCAAATAAAACCCGAAGTATAAAGTATATAATCAGCATGAATATTACCGATGCTGCTAAATTGTAATAATTAGCCAGGAATCTTAGATTGGTAACAGGGGGTTCTCTATTTCCTCTACGATCATATCTCAGAGGAATTCCTTTGAAATAATCAACAATGTAAGAAAAATATTTTAAAGAATGAAAGATTAGGGAGTTTTCCTCTGCAGTAAGCTTTCTGTTCCATGAGTTCCCTTGAAAAATTGCTTCGTAATCCTTTTTAAGAAAAATATTATTGGCGTCATAGTGATAATTCTTCTGATTGCTTTGCTCAAATCTTTCGCCTTCTTCTTCCTAAAATATTTAATAATCATTATAAAAAAAGATTTACTTTTTCTATTTTATAGAGACTTCTTAAAATATTCTGAGATCCCTTCAAGGTTTCCAAGAAATTGTTTATCTCATCGTTGTTGACATTATCCTTCCTTTCAAGCTTGTAAATCCAGTTCGAAATGTTATTCAAAATACTTCGAGCATGTTTTTTATTTTGAGGATCATTAAATGGATAAAGATTTTTCTTAATAGATCCGATATACTTGACATGATGCTCAACTTCAATCAGCGCAGTGTAATTCTAAATATTTTTAAATTAATTTCCTATTTTTACATAAACTCTGCCTTCTGATAATTCTTCAAGTATTTTCAAATTTACATAATCATTTATAATATTCCCATCAGAAATCTTATAAAGCTCTAACACCTGATTTAAAAAGCTTAACTCTTTTTTAGACAAAACTTTCAGGGAGCTAAATGCGTAGATGTAATCATTTAACAATTCTGTGTAGAAGAGCATATTGACATGGACATATTCGCGCACCACATCATCGATAGTACTTGTTCTTTTCATGTTCATATTCATGTAATAATTGGATTTGTATTGAGAACTGCTTTGGAACTGCGGAAGATTAGAACTTATTGGAATATTCAGTTGCATCCAGGGTGTCATGAAGGCAAACCATATTCTTGAAATGTCGCTTAAGGAAATTTCGCAGTTTGCGTATTCCTGGTTGAATTTCAAAAAGCAATTTTTAAAAAAGTAGAATAAGGACTTTTGTATTCTAAAAAGTAGGGAATCCTCCCTTAAAACATATGATCTTGTATTAGAATTTTCTACGAATAAATATCCGTTGCCTTGTAAGGTGACTACTAAATAATACAAACATTCTAGTAGTGTGATATTAGGCAGACCGAAACTGTACGGCGATAGAAAAGACGAAATGTTCTCTTGGCCCCTAAAAAAGAAATTATATATCTCCAAAGGACTTTTTGAAACATGCGTAGAGGATGGAATCATATAGTAATCGCTAAGCCATACAAATTCTATAGCGCTAATAAAAAATCTGAACTTGATTTGATCGTTATAATATTTACTGTTCATCAGATAATTCACAAGATTTTTGAACAGAATAAAGTAAAAATTATGAATAAGCGAGCGGTTGATATCAATGGAGTATAGATTCTCTCGAGATTTTTCTGAAAGTGCCTTTTTTTGAGAAAAATTCTTTATAAAATCCACAAAGTTTTTGTTTATTTTTGCTAAATTTACTTTGTTATTGTTATTCGAAATTTCTCCAATAGCGACTAAAAATATAATTACGAAATATTCGAATACAGTCAAAAAAATATTTCCTTTTTCCAAGGCGACTCTTTGGAATTCCGCATTTTTTGTAAGGTCATCAAAAATTTTAAGGGTCAGAATATACTCTTGTTTATTCTGCGTGATTAGCGAATGAATCGATCTGCTGATAATGGAGGCTGTAAGAATATAGTCAGGTACAAAATCTGGTAATGAATATACACTATTGAAAATATTCTTTGTAGGTTGATGTTCAAGGCCTGGAAGAAACATGTGAAGAAGACAGTCAAATTCTTCGAATGTGGTTTTGTCGCAATTTAGCAATTCTATGTCGCATTTTCCCTGCTTTAATTTTCTGTTGATAATATTCGATTTCGTTGAGATTCCCAAGAGTTTGTCGAAGATCAAGGGAATTCTATTGTAGTAATCCTCAATCTTTTCACGATTGATGTTCTTGTATAAAAAGGTAGTAATGAAATTTGTTAAAAATTCGTAATCTTGTTTGAGATTAGGTTCTGAAGAGAGAAAAATGTTGATGTCGTCGTATTTGATCATTTTAAAAATTTATATATTTTCTTAAAATTTAAAATTAAATTTTCAAAAATATTTAATCCTAATCACTAACAGACAATTCAAAATAGGACACATTTTTCAATTTAGCTATCCAAATCATAAATCTATTATAATAATCTTAATATTTTAGTTAGAACTTATTATTAGACAAAAAATAATTTCATTATAAAATAAAATTTCTAAAATAAATATTTTTAAACTAATATAAAACATTTATTTACATTCAATCAATCATTCAATCTACCTAAAATATTTTTATTACATCGTCTTCGCATTTGATGATATTGAATGATAAGCTCTATTTAAAGGAGAATATTCATAAAGTCCAGTTTTATTTATAAAAATTATATTCAGATTTTCCTTGTTCTCGGAAATTACTGGGGTAAAGTTTTTGCATTGTTTTTTGTTGTTACTCGAAAATCTAATTCCAGGATTTATGTCAGCAACTGAAAATTGCTAAATTCAATTAAAAGAAAAAATTTACATCGACTCGAAAATCATTCAGTCTTGCAATTTTCTTTTTGACACTAGAATCTAAGGGGACGGTTGTTTTATTCAGAAAACTTTTGTCTGTTTGAATCTTCGATCCTTTGTCCTTTGATCCGATAATTTTCAAACTGGATTCATAGGAATTTTTCTTAGTAAAATTTCTCTTTTGAATTCGTGAAGGCGATGAATCCTCCCTGCCTCTTTCTAAAAGTTGAACTAAATCTGAATCTTCCTCCAAAATTCTAAAAAATTCCTTAAGTAAAATGTTTTCGTTTAAAGTTTGTTCAAACTGATCTAAGAGATTGAAGAGGTCGTCATTATCCGAAATTATGAGTGATTTCAATCTCTTTTTTTGATTGGAATTTATTTGTTTGTTTTTGTAGAAGAAATATATCATGTACAATAATTTTGCATGGTCAGAGTTAAATTTTCGTAAGTCTTCCTGGAAGTCTATTTCCATAAGGATTTTATTATTAAAATTAACACAAATTTAATTTATTGTATTTTAAAATATCTGGAAAATAAATTGATTCGTATTTTAATAAGATGATATGTGAATTTTCCAAATTAATGTGAGTAATTTGTAAATAGAATTATATTACTGAGGAGAAAAATATCAAATCCATTTTCTAGTAATAAAAATAGGGAACATTATGTACTTTTTATACTTTTATTTAATCGAAGAAATAAAAATTTTCAAATACAAATGATGACTTGAATTTTTTTATTATTTTTGCTTGCTTTATTTCAACTTAAATAATTTCATCTAAAATGACCTAATCATATTTTATTATTTCTCTTATGAATCAATAATTTTCATTTTATAAATTTCCCTTTAATTAATTGAAAAATGAGTGTCAGAATGAATTTCGGCAATTTAAAGTATGCAATAGGATCTTCCAGGGCTATGAAGCTATCAAAAAGAGAGGGTCCATCAATTAACAACGAAAGCACATCTACAATAAATCTTAATACAAAAAGTAACGTGGAGAATCTCATATCGAAAAAGAAACCCCAAGTTAAAACGAAAAACGAAAAATCAGAAAAAGTTATAGAATCAAACATAGCAAGCATAAAGGGTATTCCATTAGCTACAAAAACAACTAAAACGATAAGCAAGATCAACTTCATTACGCAAGGTGATCGTTCAAAATTAAAAGAGACAATAAACCTAAATTCAAATTCAAGTTTAAATTCTCCTTACGTATCAAACAGCCACCGGAATTCAAATTCGTTGTCAAGGAAAGGAGCCGATTCAAGAACGAACTCGGCAAATCATCAAAAAACTTCATCGGAAGTTCCAAAAGGCATTATCCTTGGGAGTAACAATTTCTCTAACGCTAATGAGGATTATAGTTCTAACATGCAATTAAAAGAAAATTCGATTCCTAAGAGAAATATGACTAAGAATATGACTATGAATATGAATATTAATGCTGCTAATGTAAATGATAAAAAAAACTTCCTTGGACGAAGTAAATACATAATTGGGACCGCAATTGACTCCTATAACAATACAAGCAATACCTTCAACCGAGAAAAAGAAAACTCATTTGAAAACGTCGAGTTGGATATGAAAATGAACATTACAAACTCAAATAAATTTCATAGGAATGTTTTCAAATCTGTCGAAAGAAAAAATGATAACTTTAGTTTTAAAGTTCTTAATTCAGATATAAAGGAAAATAATTATATCAGAAATACACATAATAAAACTGAAGATGATCGAATGTTTATCGAGAAATTAAATAAAAATCAGAAAGAAAGTTATAGAAAAAACCTGACTGACGAGAAAAACTATGACGCTTATAATTCAAATACGAAAATGATAAACTTTACGAATTCTAATTTCTATTATACCGAACAGATTGTGATGAACAAAGAATTAACAAAGACTGTTGAAATTTTGAAGACGTACATCAAGACTATTCAGGATGTCGCAGAAAATAAAAAAAAGGAATACGAAAGTAATCTGAAAATTAAAGACGAAGAACTCAAAAAATTGAAGGTATTAAATCTAAAAATTTTACAATTTAATCATAAATACATTAGGATGAAAATAATGCAATAAAAAAACAAAATACCGAGCTTAAAATGAAAATGCTGCAATTTTTAAATCAAGTAAAATTACACGAAAGTCGAGAAATCGACAGAGAAAAAGTTGTTAATGTAAGTAATGATAATATATATTAAAATAGAAATACGTTACACAAATATTATTAGAAAATGATTATCTTAGGTGTTCAAACGAGAGAGTTATAGGGATACTTAACTCAAACTACTCTTCAAATAAAAACAACAACCAGGATAAACATGAAAAAGATAAAATTCTAAAAATAACCCACAAGCGTCAAAAAACTCACATCAACTTCAGTAATCCAACTACGCAGGCTAATTCAGAAATTGATTTAAGTAAAGATCAAAAGGACAAAGAAAAATTTGGCAGTAGCAATTTTTCATCGCTCAGAATGGACAGCCAAATCAGCCTTAACTCAAACAAATCTGATGAAATAAGTGTTATTAGCACAGTAGAAAATTACAAAAGCAATTCATCAACATCAAGCGTTTTTGCAGTAAACTTAATTTATTTTTAATAAAATATTTCAATAGAAAAAAGAAGAAAACGATGACTTATCCTTAACTCTTAAAGAAATGCAAACAAATCAATCAGATAAAAAGGGAATCGCAGAAGAAAAGAAAACTGAAGCAGCTCTTCCACCGATGTTTATAATGTCACCTACTGGGTTGAATCAAAAGCATAAGCCATCGTATCTCTTTTATAGAACTCCTGGTAATAAGGACAATAAAAAAATTGATTATTATAAATAATATAATCAGTAAGTACCAAATAAAATTATTTTTTACTAAAAATTATTAATGTTGTATATTTGGTAATTTGATTGTTTTATATATAGGGGATTCGTATAAAATTATTTTTAATTTACTATAAGTGAAATTTCAGTAAAAGAAATAGTGAAAAATTTCATTATCATCTTCTGTGGTGTTGCAATTGAAAAATACATTTAGCTTGTGAACTTTGTCTCTCAAATCAGGTATAAAATCTTCTAATTTGTATACAGAATTTTCTCCACCACGAATGAGACTATCAGAATAAAATTTTTGTAAAGTATCAAGAGGAATTTTTATGATATACTTCAAAATTAAAACTCCAATTGACCATGCTAAAAATTTGTTATGTTTGTGTTCTTTTGATAGCCTTTTATCTAAAGAATTCACATGTTTACTTAGATCAGGCTGAATTAAAATATATCCTTTGTCTTTGTCTTTGTTGTCTTGGATTATTTTCTTTATTTGAATTTCAGTTTCTATGAGATCAGAAATGTTATACACAAACTCCCTCGTCTGTTTATCTAATAAAATTCTTTTTTCTGAAAGGAAAAATATAAAAATGAATTTGTCTTGGTTGTGAATTTCTAAGAGATTGTATTCAAAAATTTTGTGTAAAAATGTGAGAAAATTTCTTTCGAATTCTTTTGTTGTTAAAGTAGAATCATCGATTTGAGTTAGTGGAATGTAATTATTCTGTATCTCTTCAGAAGGTATCGATTTAAGATACTTACTATATTCTTTAGATTTGTTTAGGATTTCTTGAACGTAGGCTATTATTACAATAAGATAAATCAAATCATCTTACAAATTTCTTTCGATTTTTGACACCCCATATTGAGTTAAAAATTAAGTGTAAAGGAAAAGTTATTTTTATTAATGATTACATATTGAGAGATAATAATCTATCATAGAAATTATGTTATAGAAATAAATTATAATCAAGTAATTATGTAGGAATGACTATTGCAAATTACTCGCAAAAATGTTTGCCTATGATTTTCCCTACCTATTATTAAAAGTTTCAAACATAATCAATTATATTAAATTCAATATATAATTTAAGAATATTAATTAAACAATTTTAATTACTAAAATAATTTTAATAATTTAGTAATATAAATAAAAGTAATTTCAAAATTAATATATATTTCAAATATTCAATTTAAGCTTAGGACACAAATAAATATTCCAAAACCATTCATTGAATCATACATTTAATTAATAGACTGACTTAATATAATACATATAACATAGCATCGTTATTCTTGTTCATCTAGTTCAGGAGATTTCCGAGTCTAAAAGAAAAATTAAATTAAATTTTACTTTGTTGTAATTAGCCTGGTAACAATTTTGGCATATACCAAGAGCGTAATGGGCTTTAGTGTTATGTGGACATTTCCAAGCGAGTTTTTTTCTGCCTTTGCTATGGTAGCAGTTGTTGCACATATTCTAAAATTTATAAAATTATTTTACCTTCGCATAGTGTGGCTCGTTTAAATGTGGGCAACTAGTGTTTTTTTTCGTTGGCTTATTCTGTTTGTTCTCGTGGTTTTCTGTAGGTGAAGTTTCCAAAACCGCCTTAATTTGATTTTTTATAATTTGGTCGGAAAAATCGTAACCAGGTTTTTCACTTATATCGCAGGTTTTCTTATACGAAAAGCTTTCGTTACTGGAGTTGTAATTCGAGTTATTTATCTTGTTATGTTCGTAATTATTTTTATAGTAATCCCTATTGTAAACATGGCTGACGGTATTTGTTGAAGGAAAAATAAATTGGGTGTTATTGTTTTGATTTACCATACTACGATTGTAGATGCTGCTCTGATTCCTAAGTTTCATCAGTAATTCAGCATTCAGATCTTGTTTAGATTGTGCCATAGAGTTTGCTAAGGAATTATCTTGATTTATGTTATGGATTTGCGCATTTAACATTTCTGCTAGTAACACATGATTAGGCACATTCACGAGATTGCTGAGATTTCCATTTTCTCTTTCTAAAAATTAAAATTAAATTTACTATGACCAAGTAACTTTGTACAATTATTTAAATTCTGCTGATCTATCCTAATCTTAGACTGGGCCATCGGACTTGTCATCATATTCATCACATGAAGCTGAGGCAAACTTTGGAAATTTTGTCGGATCATGTTCATAGTGTTTATCAAATTTCCTTGTCTATATAAATTGTTCCACTGATCCTGGAGTGAATCTAAGATTGTTACTAATTTAAATTACTTTGATAAATATAAATGAAAGGATTGGTATTCGTATCCATGTATTTTATTATTATTCTAAGTTTTGATTTTAGATAATATTATTGAAGATTAAAAAAACCCGAATTATTAATACTCAAATTATAATATATATTTATCTAGTTTTATTATTTATAGTGATTTGAATAAAGCAAAATATATTATAATGTAATTAATAAATTAAATGTTAAATAAATAAAAATATTAATGCTTATTATCGATAAGATAAATGGAATAGATAAAATTTCCAAAGTTACCAAGATTTTATTAAAATAAGAAATTCTTGTGAATGAAATGACGAATCCTTCAGAAATAATTTTAATATACTATAACACCGTATAAATTTTATTCCTATCAAGATTTGTTCAATAATTTTTCCTTGACTAGTACTACAATATTTGTTTAATCGATTAAACCTTGCTAAATATATTAAATATTCTCAGCTTTTCTACACAATGTTATATATTAACAACTTGTTTATGTTGAAATACAATTTAAATTTATTTTTTTAATTTATTAATTAAATTATATATGTACATAGACTCAAACATTAGAAAGAAAAAGCGTTCGAATTCGAAATGGTTGATATTTATATTCTACATGATTTTCATTTTTACTATTGAACCATTCTTCAGACAGCCTCTTTACGATATAAGTGAACAATTAATTCTAGATATACAAGGATCAGACCCGAAGAATAGTTTTCTTATAAACTGTGCAGAATTAATCTCACATATAGGAAGCAATTTTCTCTTTGTCCCAATATTGATAATAGTATACAATTACGCAAATATTTACAAAGCATATACCCTCCTTTTGTCATTGCTTATCCCAATCGGAGGTTATTCTATATTAAAAGTGATATACGTATCCCCTCGACCTTTTTTTAAAAATGAAAATATTCAAATATTTGGATGTGAATGTGGTTGGGGAAACCCTAGTGGACGTTCTTTTAATTCTATGGCATTTTTCCTAACACTTTGGAAAATTATGATCGACTGCAAGCAAATACGTGATAAAAAGCTCGTAAAATTTATTTTTCTAATTTTCACTTGCCTATTGGTTATATTAATAATGTTCTCTTGCATAATTTTAGGCTCCAGCAGCATAAACCAAGTTTTATTCGGGGGTTTACTAGGATTAGGCGTCTATTTCTTTTTATTTTATGTACTATGTATTCGACCAAACGATCACAGGCAATTTTCTGTGATTTTAAATTTCAGGAATATAATTTATTTTATTCTGAATCTGATTATCTTCCTTTTCGTTTTTATCATCTTCAAATTTAACCAAATAAATGGCGACATACAAAGTGAATTTGAAAAAAATATTTCGGCAAAATGTCCCGACACCCCAGAAAATCTTCGCTTCCATAAAGAAGCTCTAGTGAACTTTGGAATTTTCCTCTCTAACATCGGGGCCTTCGTGGGAATCAAATTTGATTATTTCTTTTCGTTTAGAGAAAACCTTGAGAACTGGTATCAATATAACTTCGAATTAAGTGAACCCAAGGACGATTCTTCCTTAATGACGAAAATAACCCTGAATAGAGAAACTCAGTGGAATCATACGAATATTTTTTACTCCATTTTAAGATTGTTCTTAATTATTTTGTTTTCTTCAGTAATGATGTTCCCTTATTTCTTTTTTGATTGGAATGATAACATTGCGCTTGTTTTTATATTCAAATTAGTTTTACCCACAAACATGTTAGCGTTTTGTTATTTCTATTTGTTCAAGGTATTGTTGAAAAGCTTGAAAATGGTTAATCTAAGTATGTATTCACTAAGTGAAAGTATTTGAAATAAGCGAATAATTCCGAATCTGATGTTAATGAAGAATGAATATAAAATAATTTATTTTATTTCAACTTAATTTATATCTATTATAATTATTTTTCTACCTCACTCTGGGTTACAGATAAAGGTTATATAATTAATTATATAAAACATGCGATAAACAACTTTATTTTCAATGGTATTAAGTTTCAGAATTATTATTTTTATTTAAATTATACATTGACTTGTTTTCTCGCCTTAAATAATGTATTAATTCTCTGGAAAGAACTTTTATTAGAATCTGTGATAGAATAGTATTTCGGTTTAGGTAATTTTCTTCCTCTTGCTATTCCTATTGTTTTCACTTGCTTTAATCTTTCTTTTCTGACATTGTCTACTAAATTTCCGTATTTATTAACATGAAGCCTTTGTTTGTAATAGATTTGATAAATTTTGTTTCCTATTACAGTTCCGTCTTCAAGAAGCAACTCCCCGTTTGGCAATTCAATTGGTTCGTAGTCGTCTTCTTCATCTTCTTCAACTTCTTTCTTCAATTTTTTCTTAGAAATTTTCTCAGTTTTGACTTCCTCTTCATTCTCCTCTTCCTCTGAGACAACTTCCCATCCATCTTCTTGACCCTCTTCGATTGTTGATTCTTTCTTCTCAGGTTTTTTTGCCTTTTTCTCAACAGACAATTTTCCCCTGAGGATTTTAAACTCCTTTGTCTTTCTTAGGTCTTTTTCCTTAATTGCGAGAATTTTTTTCTTATCGTAATATTTGTATAAGAATTCATCTAGATCTTCTTCATTTACTGCAGTGTGTTGCTTATCTATCATATGATTCTGAAGTGCCTTGTAATTTTTAAACTTTTGAGTGTCACAGTCTACGCAGGCACCGTATTTGAAGATTTTCTTTGCAAGGAGTTCAAGAAATCCCTTGTAAGATTTTATACAATGGATTAAAGGTACTTCGAATTTATGAGAATTTATCATGTGGATAATGTTGTTCTCGATATTATCGTTCTTTTTGTTACAAAACAGACAAATTTTTATATCATCAACCGTAGTTAACTCTTCTTCTTGTGTGATTTTATTTACCGTATTTGGGTTAGTTGCTTGATTGGCTTTATTTTGATTAAAGAGTTCTTCATTTTTCTTGTGAGATTTCGATGCTGAATGTTCATTGAACTTATTCAAAGTAGAAAATGTTTTTCTACAAATTTCACATTTATGATCAACAGAAGTCGTCGTATTTAATTCTGCTTGTCTTTGATTTAATTTGTTTGTAGCTTCGAATGTTTTCTGATAGATTTCCTTCTTCTTTAGATATTCTTGGTATGTCAAAGTGTTTAAATTCATTGTGACTCTATTCAAGTTGTACTTATGGAAATCTGATCTATAATGTTCTCTCATATTCTCGTATGTTTTACAATCGTACATGCAATGATTGCAGATCATACTCTTCTTAGAAATGTTAAGTGAGTTGTCTAAGTAGTTCTCTGTCATTTATTTAAATAAAATATATAAGAGAAAATTGATATGATTTATTTGAAATTATTTAAATTAATAATTAATATAATAGCGAGATGTAATTGGATTGTAATTGCTTAGAATTTAATTTATAAACTATTAGAAAGATAAATTGATTTACAATATTAAAAATATATTCTTATTAGAAAAAAATAAATTGTTTAATGTTCAGTTAAATCTTCTTAATGATTATATGCTGAATTTAAATTGCATTTTTGAATTATTTCTTTAATAATTTATTTTCTTCGTTAAATTCTTGTATATGTATAACAGCTGGTATTGCTTTTACATCTTCCGTGATCGCTGATTTATTTTCCTGATCGAAGGCTTGCTTCTCGCTTTTATTAACAGGATCAAATTTTCCCTTTTTAATTTCAAGCCAGTCAAACTTGACGATTTCATAGTAGATTATATTTCCTATTAAAACGAATGTATATCCAAGAATTTGTTGAGTCTTCAGACTTTCCCAGCTACAGCAGATAGAAATAAGCCAAACCACACACATTCTTGAAGCATCAATAAGGCATCTGTGCATAGCTGAAGAATATTTTGTGAGGTTAGTACCAAAGTAATTGAAGGGGCCTATTATAAGAGTGGAGCATAGAATAGAGAGGAGTAAAGGCACATTATTGAATATTTGTTTAGTTGCTTGGACTGGGTTTTCCCAACTTCCAAAGTCGTGTCCTAGATAATTAGAATAAGTTTTTAATTATCCTTACCTGGAATTAAGTAAAAAATCCCTATAAACAATGAAGAAATAAGCATTCCCCATACTCCTTCCCAACCCACTATCTCAAAAACATGGACCTGTTCGGAATAAATTTAAATTATTTATCTTATTTTATTTACGTCATATTCTTTCAATATTTTCTCTTCGTATACGAACATCCCAGCAAGAAACAACTGTCCTAAAATAACTAAAGAATTTCCCAGTAAAGGAAAAGGTGCAACTAAATAGATTAATACGTTAATGTTAAGTTTAGTTATTCTCTTACACTTCGGATTATAAGAGTGTATATTCGAAGAACCTACAAACAGGAGTCCTAAAATGACAAAGACAATTCCTATATTCTGAAGCTTCGTAAACTTCCTTTTGAATAAAAAGTAGGAAATAAGTGCAGTAAAAATTACGATGAATCCCTTGAGCATTTGATGTACAGAAACATGTGTCTAGATTAGGGTTTTAAAAATAAAATAAATAAATAAATATTAGGATGTATATAAGGAATATAATTGTGTTAAAATTTTTATCATTATCATGTTGTTATGTGCCTTCATCGTTAAACTGAATTAAAATAATTTAAATAAATTTAATAAAATTTCTAATAAACTATAAATAGGTAACAGTGATGATATTTTAATAAGACAAACAATAAACAAATATATTTTAAATAAAGGGCATATTAAAATATACCAAAGAATATACTAGTAACGGTACAAGTAATAACTCATGTATGTGGCTTTTTAATTTTGATTCTTTTCATCAAAATTTTCTTTTTTGTTTCTGCTTTGTCTAACAAGGTCTCAACCATTTTATGCTTTTCTACTCTAATCAGTTCATTCAACACGTCGCTATTCGGAATCTCCATCATGTTGTATTTTTCTTTTATTATGTTGCCGTATCTGTGTGCGTTGTAGTAATTCAAATTCATCACATGATAGTCTGTATTCTTTTTCTTTAATTTACTAACATCATCCAAGTCTACGTTTATTCTTGTGCTTACGTCGTAAATAAAAACAAAATTTCTGTTTGGAATTTCTAAAACATTGTTATGAGTTTTTTCCTTTGATTTAAGGCGATTCAAAATATTCGAAATTTTCTTTTTGTTTTGTTTTAGTTTTATATTAAAATTTTTCATACTCTTTGAAAGCTTGTAAGGAAATTCGTTGATTTCGTATTTTTTGATGATATCTTCTGAGATTAAATTCTTCCTTTTTAAAATTTCTGCCACTCCGAATTCTTTATCATTTAAGGAATTCAGATTTGTTGATAGAGAATTTTTATCGAAGGAATTTTGCGATAAGCAAAGGATATTCTTATCCGATTTAGAGTTTTTTGATTTAGTCTTGAAAGCGTTTAGCGAAGTTGAGAGTTTGTAATCATTTACTAAAATAGGGTATTTTATATTTATATTTATATTATATATTTCAATCCTTACCTAGAGAACTTATCGTATTAGAGCTTTTTGAGAGATTTTTAAAAATGTTATTTCTATTTTGATTTGGAAATAGAATTGGTTTATCATTTACTTGCAATTTTCCCTTAACAAGAAATTTCAGATCGACTGGATTAGATTTTTCCAAACTTACATCAGCTCTCTCGCTTCTTGAGTAATTTATCCCACTCATATTATTTGAGGATATTTTCTTATCGCTGATGTCCTTGAATTTAATCGCAATCGGATTATTTTTAATTTTCGGCAATTTAAAACCATTCTGCGGCTTCTGTGAAGAAATCCCGAAAGATCTATGGCTTTTATTAAAATTCTGCTTTAGTGTAAATTTTTCTTTTTCCTTGTTTAAAAATTTCCTACGTCCATTCGTTTCCAACATATGGGACAATTCATCCACGTTTATGATTTTCTTCATAATTGCTTCATATGATTCTTCCTTTGTTTGATTTAATTTGATATTAGCGAATGTGAAATTAAGTGATTGATCAGAATAAAAATTTTTCATAAAAGAAATGGGACTTTTCAAATTTTTAGGTACAGTAGTGAAATTATCGATGTTATCACTAATATTTATATTTATATTTTTATTATTTATGTAATTTTCTCTATCACTTGAAATAATATCTGAACCACGAGTATTCATTGAATTGAATGAAAAATATTATAAAAATAACATTTATAACGTTTTGTTTATATTCTAATAAGAATTTATAATTTAGAAATAAAATTAAACAAACTTATACTGTTACAAATTAAGCATCACTTATATATGTATTAAAAATAAATATTCATTTATTAAACAATCCAAACAATCCGGATTTATTTTTACTCCTTATCTCTTGAACTTTTTTTATTTCAAGCTCGCCAAACTGCAGAGCAGTATATATCACAGGCAACAAACCATCTTGAATCTACATAAGATAATTTATTAAGCTATTATGATTAGGATACTTACACTTCCTTCTCTGCTGGTTAAAAACGAAATCAGAATATTTCTTAGATAACTGATATTTACGCCTTTATTCAACTCTTTACTGAGTATGTCAATCGTCTGATCTTTCTGCTTGGCGATGTTGTATTTCTCCTGTTCCAGTATACCAATTTTATGGTTTAGATTATTTATTTGTAATTTTAGATTTTCGATGTGTTTTAAGGCTACATAAAAGAATAACAATAACAATCTTACTCTTTTTCATTTCTTCTTCATGCCCTAGTGCTATGTTATCTAATGTACTCTGCCATTTTATCTTCTGCGCTGAAAAAACTTTTTCTAAACTTATCTGTTTAAATATAATATCATGAAATGACATCAAGGCTTTGCTAACAAACAGTTTTAGTTCTGTTAACCATTTGGAATAATTTTGATCTTCTTGCTTGTCTGATTTGCATAGGCCATTCAGCATTTCTTTTATTCTGTTATAAACTTCTTCCTGAATGGAATCATCAGAAAGATCGACTTCTAGTGTATTCTTCATTTGTATAACGATATCGCTGCTTGATTTTATAATTTCTTTTATCGATTCTTCGTATTTTCGTCTTTCCATGTCGCTCAGCACTTTTGCGTCTTCAACTTCTTTCGTTAACTTTTTACATTTCTCGTTCAGGGCCATAATTTTCTTTCCGTCCATCTCCAGTTCTTTGGTGAGCCTCTGCATTTTGTCTTCATATTGATTTACTATTTGGTTTATTGTCTCGTCTTTCCATTCTAAATCTTTTTTGTAATCGTAGGATTTTATTTTCTCGTTGCTGTTTAAATTATTTCTGAAATTCTCGTCAAGAATTTTTTCATTTACGAAGTACTAAAGTAATCAAGATAATTCATAATCTATTTATTCTTACAAAGGAATTTTCGCTCTTGAAGAAATAGAATGTGACATTCTCATATTTAAATTTGAATAAAAATTCGCAAGTTTTTCCATCTTCTATTTAAAAATGATGTAAGTGAGTTATACTATACCTATTTATATCATTATATAATAAATTCTACCTGCCTCGTAATCTTTGAGTTTATTTTTCAAATTCAAATTCGCTTCTTCAATATTTTTTATTTTCTCTTCGTATTTCATTATTAATTTCTTGCTCTTCACAAAAAGATCTTTGTAATATTTTGCCTGCTCTTCCATCGACATATCTTTCTGAATCTTGGCAGCTGGTTGATTAGATGACAATGACGATTCCTCATTTTGAGCTTGAGATGGGCTGCTTACTGCTGCTATATTATTGATGTTCTGTTTACTATTTTCCATTTTATTTTGTGAGTTATTATTATGTTAAAATTATTTTTTAATAAATTTAATATTTAATTATTTAATTTTATTTTCTAAGATAAAAACGTATTTTCATATTTAAGATTAAAAGTCTATAATATACTTAATCAAAAACTAAAATTTATCTAAATAACAAATAACAAATTTTTATCCAAATCTTAGTGATGGATTTACAAGTTTGGATGAAAATGTAAATGATCTATCCACATATGTTACATTTAGAATAAATCATAAACTTAAGGCTTTTAAGCTAACACCTACAAAACAGAAAAAATTTTCTTTATTTTTTGTTTTACGAATCTTCCCTTTATTCGTAATTTGTTCTTGGCGATTTCTGATCTACCCTTAAATTTCCTAATAATTGGGATATTTTTGCGATGATTGTGGATTTTGAGTTTGTACTTAAGGATTTTTCTAGTTCTTAATTTACAAGAAAATTTGCCTAGTTCAAATTAATTAAATAATAAGTTTAATTACCTATGAAATATTGTGGTAGGGGGTCAAATTTTATTTTGGCTAGATTTTCAACTGTGGGGGCTTGCTGAGTAGAATTTTCCTGTTTGTATTCGGTTTGTGGGGACTGGTACTTGGGGTCTTCTCTCGGAGCCTTTTCAGACGCGAAGAGTTTCTGATTTTTTTCTGAAGCAGAGCTATTAGTCGAGGAATCTTGTAACTCAAATTTTTTTATAAAATTATCAAGGACAGAAATAGTTTGCATGCCTTCCGAAATAATGATTGTGTTGTTAAGGATTTTTTGCATAGTCCCTATTATCAGTTTGGGATTTGCTATTCCAATGTTATTGCAAATCTGAATCATCGAAAAGTTTAAAAACTGGTTGACGTAGCTAATATTATTCATCTTTTCAACCGATTCCTTTAAAAGACATAGATAATTCCTCAAAAACAGAGTCATCTTATCTTTCTGGAATTCAAATTCTGGAGGCTGAAAATATTTATTGATCTCCTTGTTCATACTAAATGAATTAATATTTTAATCATATCTGCCTTTATATCAAACAATTTAAAAATTAATATTTTATGACAATAATTTTAAATAATATATTTTGGTGGATTGATAAATTAAAATTCAATTAATTTTTATCTTTTAATTTAGTAAAATTCATTTAATTAAATTTTAACTATTGATGGAAAAATTAAAAACACGGAGCATATACGATAGTATACACAAAATGATAGAGTTCGACAGTTTCTAGTAAATTTTTTATAAATATTAGTTGGGAATTTATAGACACCCCACAATTTCAAAGATTGAGGGACCTTCATCAATTAGGATCGAGTTATTTTGTTTTCCCATCAGCTAATCACACAAGATTCGAGCACAGCTTAGGAACAGGACATCTATGTCAGAAATTTATGAATATATTAAAAATTAACCAATCTGACATCGAAATCACACCCGAGATGAGTCAGTCAGTAATTATTGCTGGATTGTGTCATAATTTAGGCCATGGACCTTTTTCTTACCCATTCACTGATTTTGTAAGAGAAAACCTCCACATTACTAATTGGGACCATACGAAGCAGACTTGTTTAATTTTAGAAGACCTAGTAGACACAAATGCGATTGATATACCGAAAGAACAATTAAACGTTATAATGGATTTAATCTCAGGCAAACAATTATTCAGCTCATCTGCTCCTGCCTGGTTGTTTCAGATTTTAAACAACAAAACGAATTCTATTGATGTGGACAAATTCGATTTTATAACAAGAGATACTTACAAATTAGGCGTACAAAATCAATCTATCGACTATGATATTCTCCTTAATAATGCTAGGATAATAGATGACAATATTTGCTTTAGAGAGAAAGATGCATTTTCTTTATATGAATTATTTCAATGTAAATATAGGCTATTTAAGGAGTTCTATCTGCATAGGGTTAGCAAAGGAGTAGATTTGATGATAAAAGATATTTTCGCTGAAGCTAACAGAGTTTATGATTTCAAAGCGTATCTGGAAGATCCAAAACTTTTTGTAGAGTTGAAAGACTCTATTCTGACTGAAATTCTTTACTCCGACGATAACGAATTGAATACAGCTAGAGATATCATAAAAAGAATACATAAAAGGGAACTTTATAAATTTGTAGGCGAATATATTTGTAATTCTGGTAATGCTGGTCTAGAAAAGTTTCTGAATTTAAAAGAGGAAGACATTGTCAATTGTTCAACATCTGGTCATGATCAGTTGGAAAGGGGAGACATAAGAATTATGAAATATAATCTTAATTTTGGAAAAGGTGAGGAAGATCCTCTCAATTATGTTAAATTTTACGATAATAAAAGTCACCCTTACAAGTCGAAGAATTTGGACAAGAGCGAAATTTCCTACATGATGTCGAATGATTTTAGTGAGATTATAATTCGAGTTTATGTTGTAAATCATACCAAATTAAAAGCTGCAAAAAAAGCTTTTTTAAAATTCTGTAATGATAAAGCGGGAGATTCCCCCAATTTTTATGAGAAAGAGTATTCAAGCAGATACAACAGGTCGGCTATGAAATCAGGGAAAAAATTATTTATGAAAAATGAATTATAATACAACTGAATCAAATATGAGGACGAGAAGGATGTAGTAACTTAATTAAGAAAATTACTATATATCATATTAGATATTAAGATTTATCTTTCTTAATTATGTATAAAATTATTTTAATTTATTTCTAACTATAAAATTTTAAAAATAATTACAATATAATAAATTAAATTGATAATTAATAAAATAGAAATTGATTAAGTAGAATGCGACTATTCCGACTATTCTACGCCAGAATTTAGAAATCAGCGTCTAATCTAAAAACTTTGTCCTCATTACTGGACATGACGTTGGCCTTTTGATATTCTCCGACTCTTCTTTCAAAGAAGTTGGTTTTTCCTTGAAGTGAGATCATTTCCATCCACTCGAAGGGGTTCTGAACATTGTAAAGCTTTTGATAACCAAGAGTGTAAATAAGGCGATCAGCTACGAATTCAATATACTGACTCATTAATCTTGAGTTCATTCCGATAAGTTCGACTGGGAGAGCTTCAGTGACGAATTCTTTTTCAATGGTAACAGCCTCGTTAATCATTTCATATATTTGATTCTGATTTAATTTCTTGTTGAGATATTTGTAGAGCAAGCAAGCGAAGTCAGTGTGAAGTCCTTCATCTCTAGAGATCAATTCATTGGAAAAGGTAAGTCCGGGCATGAGTGATCTTTTTTTCAACCAGAAAATGGAACAGAAGCTACCAGAGAAGAAAATGCCTTCAACAGCAGAAAAGGCGACTAATCTCTCTGCAAAGGAATTAGTGTTGTTGATCCATTTTAAAGCCCAGTTTGCCTTTTTGGTGATCACTGGGACATTTTGGATTGCGTTGAATAAGAAATTTTTCTCGGTTGCGTCCTTAATGTAAGTGTCAATCAAAAGAGAGTATGTCTCTGAGTGGATGTTCTCCATTGCTATCTGGAAACCGTAGAAGCATCTAGCCTCTGGTACTTGGATTTCAGTGCAGAATTTTTGAGCTAAGTTTTCTAGGACTATGCCGTCTGAAGCTGCGAAGAAGGCGAGTACGTATTTAATAAAATGTTTTTCGTTGTCGTTCAGCTTCTTTTCCCAGTCTGAAAGATCTTGGTGTAAATCGATTTCCTCTGCAGTCCAGAAACTGGCCATCTGCTTTTTGTACATTTCCCAGATGTCGTGATATTTAAGAGGGAATAGAACAAATCTTCCTGGGTTTTCTTCTAAAAGAGGCTCGACATTACTAGAAGTTAAGTTCACTTTTGTCATTTCCATGTCATAATCGTTTTCGGTAATCATTTGAGTATCTAAGCTATTCATTTGTTGACTAATTATTTATTATTAATTTTTCTGCCTCCAATTTATATAATCACTCCAAATATTTGAAATTTAAATTTAAAAGCGCTAATTATGAAAAATAATAATTTTAATAATAATATTTTTTAATATTTTTAATTAAAATTGATTAAAAGTATAAACAAGGGGATAATAGAATAATTTTTATAAATTAAAATAAGAAGGTTATTATTCAATGATTATAGGAAATTTATGTAAAATTTTATAAATTTTTTAATACTAATTAAGAAATTTTCAAATGTAAATAAAATATTTCACCCTAGTTAATATTGTGTATTAATTACACTCATTCTTTGTATCGATTAAATAAATTAAAAATTTTAATTGAATATAAATGGATGAATATGAATTGGACAAATCGAATTTTAATAGTAGTAAAATCAAATAGCATTTATTTCAATAATAAGGAAATTTCTTTTATATCAACCAGTTAATAAACACAGGAGACGAAGAAAATCTGAAAAAATCAGAAAAAATTCATAATGTAAATAAACACAGTTAATTATATAGGCTACAGAAAAAGCATATAATTCATGTGAATTGACTGATGAGGAATACACAATTTTCGCAGAATTAGAAAAGAGAGTTAAAGAATTAGAAAACAAGGAAGAAAAGGAAAATAAAAGATTTACAAGGAATATTAAAAACTCAATATATACAATAAAATTCGAAGGTAAAATTTATATAAATTTTCTATCAAAGATCAACAAGCCCACAGAGAAGATTTCCAAATGTGGAATATGGAAAGAGACGAATTAAAATTTTCTGATAGACAAATTGAAAATGCCAAAGCTTTTAAATGTAACAAAATATTTAGACACATTCTTAAGAAGAAACATATCAAACTATCTCAACATACAAAATTTAGGAAAAAAGATAAAACAAGTATAATTTTTAAGGAGGGCGATTTAGATGGGTTGAATGATACAATAAGGCATTCAGTTGTAAAGAGTTTAATAGAAAAATAAATAATTTTCTTTAAATTTTTAAAAATTTTTCCTTTCACCAAACTTAACATGGCTAAACAGCTAAATATACAAATTATCATATGAAAAATAAAAATTAAATTCAAAATTAATTATTTATAAATAAGATAATATAATCTTTTATTAAAATAAATAAATGAAGTTCATAAACTTTTCACCTAAGATCAATTTATTTTTACTTTTTACATCTTTATTTTTCTTAATCACAGTCAATTCTGTTACTATCAAAAAAGTTGGCAACAAAACAAAATTAGACCATATGCAAAAGAGAGATGTCCTCATCAATATGGCAAAAGAATACCTTTTCGCTGACCCCAGTTCATCTGATAGCAGTTTTAGAACTTGTATCGATGATAAACAAGCAGTTACATCCTTCTGGAAAGCTGTTGATGCAGGAAAAATAAAATCTGCTCTAGAGAGTATCGGAAGCGACTGCAAGATCCAATCCAAGCCACTTCCAGATGAAAAAACCCTTAAATCTAAACTTGATAACACTATTGAAACCTATGTAGTCAAATACGCTGCTTTGGATGGTATAATTAGTTCCCATAGAGGAAGTATAAATTTCAATATTAATGCAATCAATAGTCCGAACTAATAAATAGAAAATGAAATGAATTAAATATTCTTTAAAAAATCTGATAAATATATTTCTTACTAGTAGTAATATGCTTTATAATTTTTAATATAATATTAATATATTATATTTTACATGTATCAATACAGGTCATATTTATGTATGTATATAAAATTTAATTACTTTATTATCATGGGATGGAATAATTTTTAATTTTTGATATCTAATTAATTTACTTTTATTTCTTTTAATTTATTTTATTAAATTTTCTATTATTTATTATGTTTAATTCAAGATTACTATCAAGGAAAAATTTTTCCCAAATCGCTAAAGTTAAATTCGTCAAAGGTTTTGGAAAGGATGTTAAAAACCTTATCTACTTTGTCCCTGAAAACGACCTAAAACATGAAACTAAAAGCCCCAATCAATTAGTGGAATACCTTAAACAAACACAAATGATGAGATTAAAAGATTTGACAAAAAATAAATTCGGTTTAATTTATCCATGGACTCAAGGATTACTCTTCTCTGAACGCCTTTGTTTAGTAGCAACCCCTGAAGAGGATGTGAATAAATTAAGATCGGTGTCGAGCAAGGCATTTAAATCTTTAAGTAGTAACAAGATAGAAGATGTTCAGATTTACTTTGATGATAGAATACCTCTCCATCACAGAAGAATAGCTATCAACAGCTGCATTTTAAGCAATTACAATTTTAAAATTCAGGGAAGTCCTAGAGAACCAGAAAACGAAGAAGAGGAAGATAATCAAAAAGAAGAGACAAAAAAGAAAAACGGAATAGTCAAGAACATTGAAATTTTAGCGGATAATTCGATGTTAAATAAAATTGATTCATTTGCAATGTGGGTAAATCTAGCTAACGCTTCCTTGTATTCTAGAAATTTGGCAAATACTCGGCCAAACGTTGCAGATTGCGACTATATGGAAGATGTCGCACAAAAATTGTATGATAGCAACAAAAGCTCTGCTAATGTGTCTTTTGAGGTAATAAGAGGAGAAGATCTAAAGAAAAAGGGTTTAAATTTAATCCATGCAGTAGGTAAAGCAGCTGAAACTGAACCAAGAATGATTATTCTAACTTACAAAGGAAAAGAAGAGAGTGATAATTTCACACACGCGGTTGTGGGAAAGGGGCTAACATTTGACACAGGTGGATTGAATTTAAAACCTACAAATTACATTGAAGATATGTATTTAGATAAACACGGTGCTTGTAACACATTATCTGTATTCAAAACAGTAGTTGAAACAAAACTTCCTATCAACCTTATTTGCGCAATTGGCGTTGCTGAAAATTCAATCGGTTCGAGAGCATACAAGCCATCTGATATAATCAAAAGTTATAAGGGTTTAACTGTGGAGATAACTAATACAGACGCTGAAGGAAGGTTAGTTTTGGCTGATGTACTCAGCTACGTACAAGAAAAGTATAGGCCATTAAACATAATTGATTTGGCTACCTTGACTGGAGCATGCATGGTTGCCCTCGGAAATAAAACAGGAGGTCTTTTCACAAATAATAGCCAACTTGCTTCTGATGTTTCAGCAGCATCCAATGAGGTATTAGAACCTTTGTGGCATTTGCCTATCAACGACGAGCACCGTGAAGATCTAAAATCTGCCTTTGCTGATTTGAAGAATGCCGGGAAGGACAGATATGGAGGAGCATCTAAAGGAGCTGGATTCCTAGAAAAATTCATAAATAAAAATACTAACTGGGTGCACTTGGATATTGCAGGGTAAAATATTCTTTTAACTGTTTTAAATAAATTTTTAGTCCTTCTCATGCTGTAAGCCCCTATGAATGTATTCCTCAAGGTGCTACTGGATTTGGAACTCAACTTGTAATAAAATACTTATACAATTTCGCTCATGAAGGAACAGACATTAAACCTGAAGATTTTAAAACGATTGTAAAAAGTAATTCTACAGTATCTCAAGATACTAACAGTACGACCACTACCGCTACCACTACAACTCCTGCTACTGATGAATCCAAAATTGAAAAGAATGTCGAAGATACCGCAACAGGGTTATAAAAATTTTAATCATTAAAAATAAATTACGATACCAATACATAAAATTAATTAGAGATAATTTACCTATTATAAAATTTAGTTATTAGGCTAAAAATTTTAACAGATATGAGTTATTCTTTTTAATTCACGTGATTAAATATTTAAAAGAATTAAAATTATATTTACAAAAATTAATTTCCCCTTAGTAACTTACAGAAGAGTATGGTTGAATTGTAAAAATATAAATCCTTAAATAACTTTTGATCATATTTAAAACGTTCAAAACGTAGTTTAAAAAAGAACAAAAATTCACAAATATCAAAACTTGTAAAATATACTTGACATCCATATATATTTCGATCATTTCGATATTAACTATAACAAAAAGCCAAATTAAATTACTTACCAAAACAAGATGATTGACGAAATATTTCTTGTCAGCAATAATATTAACCTCCATCTCAATAGTGATTCTTGAAAAATTGATAGAAACGAATAGGTAAATATAGGAGGTTAACTTCTCAAATGTCTTAAAATCATAATAGAAAGTTGCATAAATTAAAGACAAAGATAGACTAAGATTAATCGAATCAATAAGAAACGTTGCAACGGGTTTAAGACTTTTTTTACAACTTAAAATGCTGTTGATGCATTGGTATATTGTCTGTAAAGTTCCTAAACATAAAAAAGTAATCATAGCATCTGATATCTTAAAATCTAGATAAAGAATATTTATTTCCCAAATCGACACTCCGAAAATTCCACTTAGTAAGGCCATAATCGCAATTATGAAATTACCTTCATCAGGTCCATTGATCATGCCCAAATGCATGTATTTAATGGTATACTCTTCATATACATTAACCCAGAACCCTACAAAAAAGGAGAGGAATAGCAAAGTACTTTTTAACTCTGCATTCCCTATCATCATCATGTGTGAAATGTTATTCGCTACGATGCATGTTGTTAACACGTCGAATCCGTGATCGAATAATAAACCAAGTGGAGAGGAAGAATTCGTTCTTCTCGCCTGTTTTCCATCTGCATTGTCAAGTATGATATAAAGCATGTGAGTTAGGAATTGAAGTAGACAAGCGAATCTAGAAATCGGTTTGTTGAAATCATTTCCTGCTTCAATTAGAATTACTATAAACGTTAAGAAGTTAAAAATGAATGAGAATAATGTAAGAATATTTGGAGCGACCCACATAGGTATGCAACACATGAAATATTTTTCTAATAAGGGCGAAGTTACATAATTGTAAAGTATAGAGTCGTTTTTGCAATTGTATTTAAAATGTTTGATATTATCTAGGTCTTTTTCGGTCAGGAAGGAAATTACATTTACTTTATCCTGCTGCGGAGTTCTATTCATTCTTTTGTCTTCCATTTGATTATTATAGATATTGCTATTATTTATTTTATTAAAAGAAAATTTTTATAAAAACTATCTGATAGCAACACCTAAATTCTTTTAAATTCAATTTAAAATATTTACCGTAATTTCCTTTTATTATATTATATAATACCTTTCTTAATATTAATGAATGCTGAAGACAAACAAGAATACCATGATAATTTAGTTAAGAACATGACAAGAAAATGCCATTCGAAATGTTTTAAAATAGATATGAATAAAATAGATAAGATGTGTTTGTCATCTTGTTATCACAAATATGTTAACGTAATCAGCACCTTAAGAAAACTTTCAATAGAACAAGGGGATAAACAAGATTCAGAATACATATATACTATCTTCGACCTTAAGAAAGACCCTCTTTATGATATATTATTTTCGAAAGGTGGGTCTAAGTATATGATGTACCCTCCCATCACTTTGAATTTAAGACATGAAGTTTCAAAAATTTATCCTTATAAAGGGTACAGTCCATATAGGGACCAATACGAAAATCAATAAATAAATTAAAGTTTAAATATTCTTTTCATAAACGAATTTATTATTTTAATTTATTTAAAATTAATTAAATATGTTAAGATTCCTAACAAATAGTCTAAAGAAACCAAATTTCAAGACTACCAGTCTCAAAAATAATAAAAGGAAATTTAGTTTTGTTAATTACCAAAACTCCTCTGCGCCCTCTGTCTCGAACAAGCTGAATGAGAAACTTTCTTTTCTTCGCTCTGAAGAAGAAATGAGAAAATATTTTGATATCGTTGATTGGGATAAAAAGGAGTGTGAAGAAATAGTAGATAGAAAATTCAGACAAGAAAAAGAAGAATTCTCCAGACGAAAAAGAGAATTCAAGGAATTTAACAGGGAAAAATTATTTAAAATAGCACATGATTTCAAAGAAAAGCTTGAACATAGGAATAAAGTATTAGGAAAGAAAGATTACCAAGCACCTCATGAGGTTCTTAATTACAAAAATCTTAAAAATTCTGGATTTGAATATAGAAATGAATTTTCCTTAGAAAATGTTGACTTCCTAAAAGACAAACCTAAAAATTATTTGATAGTTTCAGGTATCCAAAGTGAGAATTTTCAAGAGGTTTTGAATTTATTGAAATCCAAGGGAGAAATAGTCAAAACAAACTTCATTCCAGATCTCCTTGGAAGGCCTTCACTACTAGAAGTTTATTACTACACTGACGAGGAAGCCCAAAGAGCCAAAGTACATTTCCATAATTATCAATACAGACAAGGATCTATCTTAAGAGTAAGAGATTATTTAGACTACAACAGAGAGAAGGTTGATGACAGAACAATAGTCATCAAGAATTTAGATAGAACCATGAAGCCACAACAATTAATAGAATACCTTAGCAATCAAAATATAAATGGAGGACATATCGTAAAATTAGAAATGCCAATGGATTTAAGCAATGGTGCTGCAACTAGAGAATCCAATTTTTTCAAAATTCATGACAAATACTTCGATGAATTAGAAAAGAGCATGAATACAATCACTGCTAATACTCTTGTAGAGAAGTCAAAAATGAAGAATAAATTAAACTTCTATTTGACTCAGATTAATAAATTAATAAAAGACTTCAAGGTTAAATTAAATCCATCAGAAAACCCAGAAGTAAATGACAATCTTGTAAAAAATCTCCTTGTTGAAATCAAATTCTTTATGAGCAAATTTTTCCCAAATGAGGTGATAAATGGGCTTATCCTTCCTGAATTGGAAGCTATTAAAGAAAAAAACAATTTGGAAGAGAAAATTGAGTCTCAATCAACTTTAGTTAACGTCGCCTATTACAAAATATTAAGAAACTTAGAAAATTTCCTTAAGAAATACGATGACAAGCTACAGAGGCTAGCAAGACCTTTAACAGTAGAGGAAATTCCAGTTGATTTGTTTGAAATTGAAGAAAAAAACAGAAAATGCGAAACTTCAGCTGATCGAGAAAGATTAGATAGAAACTTAATCTACGAAAATTCAGATGAAAAAACTGTTGATGATAAAAACGAAGTTAACACAGAATTCAAGAAGATGAATTTCTTCGCAACCTTCAATCCTTTAGAACAACAAATAGCAAAATTGAATTTCATCAGAAGCTTGAACAACGAAGAGAAAAATATTCTCAAAGATAAATACGGAATGGACCTCTCAGTCAACTCGTCCAAATTTTTGGATTACTTCATTAACTTTTCCAAGGCTATAGGTATTAAAGTAATAGACAAATACATCGAATTATCTAATCTCTATATGTCCATGAGCCCCCTTGAGAAAGTCTATCACGGAAAAACTCTCGCAAGGAAAATTCTATCAGAAGAGAATCGAGAAAGAATGGACCAGGACGAAAGAATACTAAGAGAAAATCTTGTAAACTTTTTGGAACTTAGAAAATTAAAGACGCCTAAATCAGTTTATCACTCATTCGACACAAAAGCTCATTTCGAATCAGCTGATTCTACAAGATACCTTAATGAAGAGGATGACATTTTAACAGCAGACATAAACAACATGATGAACAAGAAATTACCCACAATCACGTTCAATGAAGTCACTTCATTTTACAGAAATCAAAACATGTACCTACAGAAACTCAACTATTATAAAGCTCTGATCCCTATCAATATTTCAAAGAAAAAACTTCTATTAGAAAAAATCAGAGCAAGGATGTTTAAATACAATGAAGTCCTTAAGGAATTTTTAACCAATTACGAGTTGTTACCTAAAGACAGCATACTGAGAGAAAAATACGACCCAGAAATACAAAAACTTAGCAGAAGCATTTTCGGTCAGGTGAATTCATTAGAAGATGTTGATTTAAAAGTATTGGATGAAGAGGAGGATATTGGGTTTGATTCAAAGGATAAGAAAAAGGAGGCCGAAGCAAAAAACGCTGCAGACAAGAAAAAGAAAAAGAAAGAAAACTTCAAAAGAACAGAATACAAATACACAGGAGAGCCTCTCAAAGAAAATCAAATCGTGAATAGATTAGAGTACATAAAATCAAACAGAGATAAAATCATAGAAAGTGTTCTTAGAATTACTAATAATTTACCCTATCATAACAGACGTTTTGATAAATTAAGCAAGCAAATAGAGAATAAGCTGAAAGATTATATAAATACTGTATTCAAAGATAACCCTGTGCTTCAGGCTCACTTTTTAGAAAAACTCAAATCAAAAAGTGAGAAATTTAAATATGTCAAAGACAATCTAGAAGCAAAGAAATACAAGTTAGACGAGTTAGCTGGGGACATAATTGAGAGAGAATTGAACTACACTAGGAAAATCAATTACGTGAAGAATTATATAAACAATCTTGAAAATTTAATGAATGAAAAGCTGAACAAAGGAAATTTGATTAAGGCCCTTTCTGTTTATGAAGTCTTTTATAATATGGGCAACAAATTCAATGATCTTGAATATCTCAAAAACACTCCCAGGTTTTATTCTGGTTCTCCTATCATTCATTTCTTTGCCAATGTGAAATCAATCTTTGAAGAAGAAATGAACAAAGTAAACGTAGTGAGAGAAATGAAACTCAAAGAGATCAACAGAGAGGAAAATCTGTCACTGGATGAGCTTCAAAATAAAAGAACCGAATTGATCCAAGACTACGCTAACAAAATCGAAAGCTACAGAAGAGCCATAGAAATGACTGAGAGCGAGAGAAAAGAATTAGAAGACTCTACCAAAGAAGATTTAGAAAATTATAAAATACAGAACTTGAATCTTCTCAATGACGAGGAAATTTTGAGCCATAAGGAAAAATTATTCTATAATGAGTTGAAGAAAAAAGAATTCGAATTAACACAAAATAAAAATTCAGGTAAATTCAACGAAGAAGATTATAAGGATGTTTCTTCTCTTATTTCAAATTTGAACAAGTTAAATTCAAACCAAGATAACCCAACAGATTATAAGGGCATCCTTGATGTCTTAAATAATAAAAAATCAAAAAATCGTGGATATGCCTTCGTTACCTTTGCCACTGCAGATGAAGCAAAATTGTTTTTCTTATTTAACGAAAATTCTCTTAAAATCAAAAAATCTTATGTAGAGGTCTTCCCTAAATTTGAACTTACCCATGAAGACGTAGACGAAGATTTGCTCCATTCAAGAGCGAAATTAGAAAGTAACATAATCAACAGACGTTCCGAATTAATCGAATCAGAAAAAAAGCTTAAAGACTTTTTACAAACATTCTACGATAATTTAGATTCAAACGAGAAGCATAAAGAGTTCGAGACAGTTCGTGAAGCGTTTAAAGATCTTTACGCGGATCCTTTCAAGAAGCATGATCAAAACAATCCATTCACACAAGAAGAGGAGGAGGAGATTAAATACAGAGCCAAACTTTCAGGATTGGACAACACCTGGCTGTTCGAAGATGACAAAATCGAAAAAATGAGGAAAATCAGAGACAAGAGAATCACAAAGAAATACACAGAGGCAGAATTTTTAAAGAGAGGGATAATCAGCGAGGAATTCTTCAGAACAGAAAAAGAAGCTACAAAATACGAAGAAAAATACGCCATGATCAAGGATCTTAGTAATTCTTATTTCAACTCAACCGAAAATTTTGAATTGTCGAATGAAAATGATTATACAGGAAAAGCAGGAAGGAGAATGAAGCCTATTGGTACTAAAGAATTCATCGAGAAAAATCTAGGTAGAGATTACTTAGACAACACTCTACCTGCATTTGAAAAAGATAAAAGAGAATCTGTAATTTATGAAGAAATCAAAGAGTTAAGGAATAGATTCCCTAAAAATAAATTTATGGATGACCCACAATCCGGTGAGGACTTTATTAGAGAAGTAAATTCTAAATTCGTAAACCTCTTAAAAGAAGAAGACAAACTCAAAATCAACGAAAACGCTAAAGAGGAATTACTTGATAGAATCACGAATCTTTCACCGATGGGTAAGAAGATCCAAATGATCATCAACGAAAGAAATTCCAAAGTACAGGATGAAGGAGTTCGTCAGTTAACAACCATTCAAAATTTCTATGAAAAGAGAATACAAAATGCAACCAGCAGAGATACAATGATCAACGAAATCCCAGAAGATATTATGAACGCAATGATAAGAAATCAATTTTTATTTGAGAACACTCCAGTTAAGGAATATCCTGAATTTATTTCAGAGGTTTATCCACCTCCATACCAACCGAGGGAAGAAGAGGTCAAAGAAGGAACTCAAATCGTTGAAGCTGAAGCAGGAACCAAGACCGAGGGCGATACTTCATTTAGAGCTTTCTTACAAAGAAGAAAGGCAGTAATTGAAAAAGAAGCAGAACAGAAAAAAGATCAGTTCGATCCCAACAATCTCAGCATCGAAGAAATTTACAAAGCGAAAGATGAGGTTAATAGGAAATTAATGAATTCGATTAATCACAAATATAAAAAATATTTCAGTCAGATAGTTAAAAACATCACAGAAACTGGAAATACCACCGGAGTGTATGAATTCCTGCAATCAAAAACAGAAAATGATAAATCTACTAATAACAATGATAAAGTCTCCAATAAATTAGAAAAGAAAATCAAGGAAGAAAAGTTAAATCAAAAATTTCTAGCCGAATTAGAAAGTAATTTCTCAGAAGAATTACAAACTTTACCCAGTTTCAAAGAGTATTTCATCACTCTAAAAAATTCTGTTAATCACAATGCCAATTCTGATTTCAACCTAGCAGATGAGCCGATATTCAATTATTCAAAATATGCAAAAGATTTCAAGCAATCTTCCAACAAGAAAGAAGATATTAGCCTACTTTATTCATCAGAGAAAATTACACCAGAACTATTCGAAAAGACATTCGTAAAGAATCAAAAGGCAAGGGAAGAAAGATTCAAAGAATGGCTAAGTGAAAAGGATTCAGAAGAATTGAAAAGAATCGTATATAGTAAACAGGGATTAGATATGGATTTAGATGACAATCAAACCTTCGAGCTATTAAAGGCTGAGAATCCAGAATTATTCGAAGGAAAAAATCCTTCAGATATATCAGAAATTATCGAAAAATACAACGAATCACTCAGAAATTCTGAATGGCTCGAACAAGTCCAAAATTTAGAAGATAAAGATGAGGTTGAATATTACTTCAATCCTGACTGTGGCGAAACAATCGAGGAACATCTAGCCGCCTTGTCGAAAACTAAATTCAACAAAGTTTCTGTTAGAACAGACAATTTTGGAAGATTTATAATCAGGAGAGAATACAAACACAATTACAAATACGACCTTGACGAAATTATGCAGTATGATATTAAAAGAGAAAGAGAAAGAATGTTAAAGAAATTAGAAAATTTTGATTTTAAATCAGACCTCGAAGCGAATGTCGAGTATTACTCTCAATTTTATCAACTTGTTAACCAAAACGATTGTTTCAACCAAAATCTAAACGATCTTCAAAAAAACGTGAGCCTAATCATTCAAAAGGTTGAAGATTATCAAAAACTTTCCTATGACAATTTCTCCTTTGACGACTTTAAGAGATTAACAGACAATCTTCTACAAATGAAACCAAGGAGTCTCACAAACTTTGTAAATCATGTGATAAGATTAATCAATCTAGTTTCTAACCAAACACAAAATGAAAACTATCAAGAGATTTCTGCAGTTCTGAAAGAAATTTCTGAATTCTCTCAAGACATTTTCAACGAGAGAGAAGTAAGAATATTTGTTGATTTAATCAAAACCTGTTTCAATAATAAATTCAACGAAAAAGTGAAGGAGTTTGATAATTTAAGCAAATTCTACTTTATACAAAATGTTCTGTTGAAGGAGTTCTTCCAATCTCTCAAAAATATTCTTACTAATAAGGAGACCATTTATGTTTATGGAATATTAAAATTGTTGCCCATCGAGGGAATCAATCTTAATTTATCATCTATTAAAGTAATTGAAGCCAAGCCAAAATTAAAAAAAATTTTATGGAAAAATTATAAACAGTACATGCTTAAAGAATTTAACATACTAAAGAAAAAAGAAAAAGAAATCAAGCCCAATTCATTCTTGGAAGTTGTAACAGAACAGCACCAGATCTTCAACGAATTGAAAAATGAGACACAGGAGAACATAACAGAGATAGAAAAAGAGATAGATGAATTCGGAAATAAATTGAAGAACTATTACATAGAACTAGCCAACGCAAGTAAATAATTAATTTTTATATATAGACACTGCTGAATATAATATCCATAATATCGTTTCTGATGAAGAATTGTTCATCGAAGAAATTTCTGAGCAGATCGAGAACAGACTGAACAGACTTAAAACCAGCAAAGAATTGACCAAAGAAGACCTTGTCAAACCAAAACTCAATGAAGAAAATCTTTACAAAAAGCAGTTGGAGTATGTTTATAAGGTTGGAAAGCGATTCGAGGCTTTGTCTTATAGAGGCGACATAGAAGACAATGAAGATATGTATGAAGAAGTCAAAAAGGCGATCGATAAAAATAATCAAAGAAAGAAGAGACTACTTGATGAAGGAAAACCTAGCATTGACTATGATTATCTTAGACTACTTTAGGATTTGAAAAAATAATATTTAAGATTTAAGGCTACTTACTTATATAAAATAATTTAGAAATGAATATGATGATAAAACTATAAAATTGTTATTAAATAAATTTGATTATTTAGAATATTTTTTAAATTTTCTAAAATTAAATAGAAAATAACTTGTTACTGTTAGCATATATTTGAATCGCTCATTATTCCTAAAAGTATCTTAGAATTTCTCTTCTAGGCTGATTTAAATTTTGTATTGGTCAAGTTTAAAATCAGATAATTAATTAAATAATGGCTGATAATAATGATAATAGTAAAGTAGCCATAGAATTCGGATCTTTTAATCCAAGAATTAAAAACAACAAGATTATTTTTCCGAATAACAAAATTGGAACTACCAAATATACTCTACTCACATGGGGTCCCAAAAGTTTATTGATTCAATTCAGAAGAATAGCCAACATCTATTTTCTTATTGTTTCAATTTTAACATGCATGAACTTTTCTCCTAAACAACCTGCATCTATGATAGGTACCTTTGCTTTTGTTCTTGTTGCTACAATGATTAAAGAAGCTATTGAGGATTATGGTAGATATAAACAGGATAAATTAGCGAACAACAGGACAGTCTGGAAGTTAACTGGAACAGAATGGACGCAGGTGAAATGCTGGACACTCCTACCGGGGGATATTGTCAAAGTAGAAAAAGATGATGAGTTTTCTGCAGATACATTGATTATAAAATCCAATAAGAAAAATGGATATTGTTATATAGACACAAAAAATCTCGACGGAGAGACTAATTTAAAAGAAAAAGCGTCGATGGAAGAATTCAAAAATTTAAGCGAAGATGAAATTCACAACTTAGTTGGTACCATAACATGCGAGCAATCTAATGAAAATTTAGCCAATTGGACAGGTAAAATGGTTATGAATGACAAAGAAATATTTTGTAAATTTTCGAATATAATATTCAAGGGTTGTGTATTGAAAAATACTGACTACATATACGGAATAGTGGTGTATTCTGGGAAAAATACAAAAATAATGAAAAATTCATTCAAAGCAAAAATAAAAATAAGTAAACTCTTACATACTATGAATATTCTTTTATACTCGGTTTTCATATTTGACATTTTACTATGCCTGACATTTGCTTTTCTTAATTACAAATGGGTTAAGGAAAGAAGGACAACTTATGCTTATCTCTTTCCAGCGGGGGTGGACACAGTGGATGGACCAATAAGGATATTGATTTATTTCTGCGTTTTTTTCGTAGCATACTCACATATGATTCCTATTTCGTTATATGTAGCTTTAGAAATCAACAAAATATTCCAAGGTCTTCTGATTTATTATGACAAGCACATATATGATGTTACTATCGACAAACCAGCGTTATGTAGAACTACAGATTTAATAGAGGAGTTAGGACAAGTCGAGTTTATCTTTTCTGATAAAACTGGGACACTTACTCAAAATGTTATGATATTGAAAAAGATTTATATCCTTGGGAAAGTGTATGGCAGTATGCAAACAGAAGATCCAGCAACAAAATTCACTATAAATGGAGACAAGCAACTTGTATTTAAGCTTACCTCAGATGAAATTAATGAAGATGAAAAGAAAAATATTTTCGATTTTCTCTATCTTTTAACTCTATGTCACTCTGTCTTTCCTGAAGAAAAAGATGGGAAAATTATCTATCAAGGAGCTAGTCCGGATGAGATCGCATTGACAAAAGGTGCTCAACAATTGGGAGTGGAATTTGTGAAAAAAGATTATAACGATCTAATCATAGCTAATCATATAACCAACCAACAAAAAATATTTGAGTTAAAAGTCGAAATGCCGTTTGACTCCAATAGAAAGAGAATGAGTGTAATAGTCAAGAACATAGAAACAAACGAATACTTTTTATTATCTAAAGGAGCGGATACAACTATGTTACCTAGGATGATTTTAGACACCTCTGAGAAAAATAAAAAAGACGAAATCAACAGAGTTATAAAAGTTCTTTCGAAGGAAGGCTTAAGAGTCCTCGTCATGGGTCAGAAAAAGATCAAAGAAAAAGATTATCTAGACTGGGAGAAACGTTTTGTTAAAGTAAGGAACAGTTTAAAAGAATTTGATACCTTAGACCCATTTTATGAAGAGATGGAGAATAGTATTAATTTCATGGGTTGCTCTGCGATTGAGGATAAATTACAAGAAGGTGTAGGCGATACAATCTATACTCTCCTTACATGCAATATAAGAATTTGGGTTTTAACCGGAGATAAGCAAGATACAGCAGAAGAAATAGCGAAAAGTTGCAAGTTGATTAACGAAAATATGTTTATTTTAAATCTTGTTGAAGATAAAGAACCGACTGAAGATAAAATTCTCAGAATTAAAAACGAATTCAAAATCGAATTTGATGAAAATGAAAAAATTAATTTAGAAAAAGTTACCAAGACGATTCGAAAAATACGAGGCAAAGATATGAGTATAATTGTGGACGGCTTTACTCTTGAAAACATATTATCTGACAAAGAATTGTCATCTTGCTTTTTTTATATTGCAATAGCAGCTAAATCAGTAGTTTGTTGCAGAGTAACCCCAAAGCAAAAGAGTCAAGTTGTGTCCCTAGCAAAAAGACATGGAAAATGGGTAACTCTTTCAATAGGTGATGGTGCAAATGATGTTCCTATGATTATGGAGGCTCACATAGGGGTAGGCATTCAAGGAAAAGAGGGGACCCAAGCCGTAAGATCTGCCGATTTTTCCATAGGTCAATTTAGATTTTTAGAAAAGATGCTTTTAAACTTTGGAAGGACAGGATATATAAAAATCTCAAGATTTATATGCTACTATTTCTATAAGAATATTATCCTTGTATTTACTGATATTTTCTTTAATTTCACAAATGGTTTTTCAGGTCAGATTTTCTTCGCAGATTACCTTTCTACATTATACAACGCTTTTTTCACCTCCTGGCCTTGTCTTTTTACATTCGCACTAGATAAAGATGTGGATATAAACATAGCTAAGAAATTCCCTATCCTATATCAAGCTGGTCAAAAAAATTTTTTCTTCAATATGAAAGTTTTCTGGTCGTATATTCTATATGCAATGCTACATGGCTTCATTTGTTATTTCGTATCCTGCTATGGATTAGAAGCTGCCATCGACGGTAGCGGGTTAACACTGAATCATTGGCAAAAATCAACAGTTAGCTTCTCGCTAATTATACACATAGTAACTTATAAACTTCTTGTAATTTCAGACTTTTGGAATTCTATCAACATCTGTTCTACGATTATTTCTATTATTTTTTATTATATTAGTCTAATCGTACTTAGCTGGAATCCAATTGCGTTTTCTTTACAAAATGAGCTGGCCGGAGTATTTTTCTATTTGATAAAATTTCCTAAATTCTGGTTGGTCATAGTAATCTGCCCATTTCTTGCTATTTTGCCAGACATAACTTTTAAACAAATTTTCTACTCAGCCTTCCCTGATCCCACTAATTATATCAAAAGACATCTTCGTGATCCTGATTTCCATCAAATAGTTTTTAATGAGGACAGTTACATGGAAATGTTCAGATCTAAAGAAGCAGAAGAGGCGGAGATTATTTTGATGGAGATCTTAAAACAAGCCAGAGATAAGAAATACTTTTCTCATAAATCAGAACAAGCTTCCTTAAGCTACAAAAAGTTTCTTATTCTAAAAGAGAATAGAGATAGTTCTGAGAATAATGGAATATCCTTTAGTAACTCTTATGGGAACTCTCAAGTTAGTTTGAATATAATCGAAGAGCCAAGTGATTCTTCGAATAATAAGAA
>Ga0169931_10001666_pt1 | contig 36562 bp, 38 predicted proteins | sample Kivu_15m_20L_FD_129675 | JGI IMG/M metagenome (GOLD analysis project Ga0169931, IMG submission 129675) | Freshwater microbial communities from Lake Kivu, Western Province, Rwanda to study Microbial Dark Matter (Phase II) - Kivu_15m_20L... | ecosystem: Environmental > Aquatic > Freshwater > Lake...
AACATCTACAAACATCACAGGAGGACAGATGACGACAGAGAGAAAGACTACCGCGCTTCGGGAGCGAATGCGAGAAGATTTACGGTTGAGAAACTACTCACCTCTAACAGAAAAGACCTCTATTGCACATGTTGGCTGGTACGCTGTTTACTTCAAGCGCTCGCCTCTAGAGCTCGATCTCGACCACGCTCGAAGGCACCTGCTGTATCTGAAGGAGGAACGGAAGGTGAGCCTTGCGCACTTTCGGCAAGCTGTCGGAGCCTTGCGGTTCTTCTACAAGTACACAGCCGGTGTCGACTGAAGCGCCCCGTACGATCTCTCCATCGACGACACGCTCAAAACCGAGGGAGGCTCACAGCTCGTGTTCTCGTGGCTGATCTGAATCAATCGTATAGAAAAGAGCAGTTACCTCCTGACTTGCGACGGATACTACCTCTCCAGGCTGTGAGACACCGTCGCGATTCCTGTCGAACCAAAGAGCGAGCGGGTCCAGCTCGGAGCCGTCAACTTTACCGTTTCGGTCGGCATCGTGGTTGGGGTAGCTGGTTCAAGTGGAGTGTCTGTTGCGCTTGGGGTAGAGGGGTAGAGGCGGCGTTGTCCCCCATATCGTTATCTGAGCGAGCTTCAGGGCTTTTCCCTAAGGGCGTGCCCTGAGCGAAAGTCGTAAAGAGAGCGGAGATCGCCACCACTATAGTGGCTGTTGTCGCACAGAGCCTCATACGTCTCAATCTCCGTGGAATAGTTGAAGTTGAATCCCCCTATTCACCTTATGAAATACAAGATGGAGACAGGAAGGAACCAACAATAACTTTAGCAAAATTATAGTGGCGCTTCCGAATCGAGGGGGCGTAAGGGGTAGCGTAGTGCTCAAGCCGGGGTTAGGAGGCCAGTGGTAACCGCTTGAGCCTCAGAACCAGCGGAGAGCCTCCGTTCCACGTGAGCAAGGTCGTGCTTCTTCTCCCTACGCTGATTCATGAGGAGATTGAACACGTTGCCTACGAGTCTCCCGTGCCTTGGCGAGGTCTATAAGGGTTGGGATACGAACCGGCTTCTTAAAGGTCAGCCGCTCAGCTGCTCGCTTACCCCCCGGTACAACAGCAAGCTTCTTTGACGTGTCGGCGGACTGCGCTTTGTCAGAGTTTGCAGAGCTTTCGGATTTGGTACCCCCCATAGCCGCCAGAACGCTCTCAAAGAGGGAGTCTTCGAACTCCTTCATCCGCTGGTCTTGATCGCTCGTGAGGCGCTGTTCCCCTTTTGCGATGCGACCTATGACCTGAGAGATAACGGGTATCAATACGGCACGCTCCGTTTCTGACAGCTTTGCTAGACCGTCGAGCAGCGTGGCCGTGCCCTCACCACCAACGCCCTCAAGAAGGGTTTGTAGCTGAAGCTGTAAACTGAGCAGGCTCTTTGTAAATTCTCCGCCCTGAGACCAATTCATACGTAGGGTACTCCGAAAAGTGATTACTACATCCTAAAAAAAACCCGTAGCGAACAGAGTAATCCTTCAACCACCTATCCGCAGGAAAGCTCATAGTGCTTCAAGCTTCCTCACAGGTTCGTAGTATTCTCCCTTGCAGGGACGATGCCACTTCTAAGGGGTTGAAATAGCAATGTTTTTTACTAAGCCTCCTGTCCTCATACGCGACACAGTGATCGGACTTTGGACAGATGTTACGAGGGAAGTAACCCACGACCCGCTTTCGTAGCAGGGAGGGGTTTGCTTCCCCATCCTAGGCGACCAGCTTGCTGGGCTTCACGTGGGTTAGGACGTGTTCGATAATGCTGGCCGTATCGTATCCGTTCATGGCGTACTGTTCAGCCTGTGTCCCGTGGGGCACGAACTCGTCGTTCACCCCTAGACATTTGATCGGCGCCTTGAGGGCAAGGCCGAGTTCGTTGGCGCATTCGATCACTGCTGAGCCGAATCCCCCCTGTAACGAATGATCTTCAACGGTACATACGACGGGATACTTGGGAAGTTCTTGCGCGAGGAGCTCTGCGTCGAGCGGTTTTGCAAAGCGAGCGTTGATGACGGTGCAGCTGATCCCATGCTCGGACTCAAGTGTCGCTGCCGCCGAGAGGGCATTGCTAATTATCGGTCCAAAGCAAACCAATAAAGCACTAGGGCCTCGACGGACAACCTCTCCGCGGCCTATCGGCAGCACCTTTAAAGTCGTATCGATATCTGCACCGACGCCGTTTCCGCGGGGGTAGCGCACCGCTATTGGGCCGTCGTGAGTCGTTGCTGTTAACACCATATGGCGAAGCTCGTTCTCATCCTTAGGCGACATGATAGTCATGTTCGGGATAGTGCGAAGGTAGGCGATATCGAAGACCCCCTGATGCGTCTCACCATCGTTGCCGACGACGCCACCACGGTCGATAGCAAAGGTAACCGGGAGGTTCTGAATGCAGATGTCATGAATGACCTGGTCGTATGCGCGCTGCAGGAACGTCGAGTATATCGCCACTACCGGTCGCATCCCTTCGCAGGCCAAACCTGCAGCGTAGGTGACGGCGTGCTGCTCGCAGATGCCAACATCGAACACCTGTGCGGGAAGTTCGGATGCCATCTTGTCGAGCCCCGTGCCGCTAGGCATCGCCGCGGTGATCGCTACGATGCGCTGGTTTTCTCGGGCGAGGCTGGTGAGGGTCTCAGCAAAGACCGACGTATAGCTCGGGATCTTCTTGGGTGTGGGTGTGGTGTTCTGCGTCTTGAACTGTCCACGGGAGCGGTCAAAAGGGGTGACACCGTGCCACGCGATCGGATCCTCCTCGGCAGGCTCGTACCCCTTACCCTTGGTGGTGTGGCAGTGCACAATCACCGGGATATCCTGCAGCTTTGCGTTCTGAAACGCTTGCACGAGCGCGGGTAAGCTGTGGCCATCGACCGGTCCTATGTAGCGGAATCCGAAGGCCTCAAAGAGCATCGATGGAGAAGAGAAGAAGCTCTGCGTGGCCTCCTCGGCTTTATCGATCGCCCTGTACAGAAGCTCGGGAACATACCCACGTCGATACAAACTCTTGACCTTGTCTCGCGCCCGCGAACCCGTTTGTCCGGTGACGGTGCGTGAAAAGAGCCAGCTGAGAGCACCGACGTTGCGAGAGATAGACATCTCGTTGTCGTTGAGAACAACGATGAAGCGCTTGAGGTTAAGGTCTCCCGCATGGTTGAGCGCTTCAAAGGCCATCCCTGCTGTCAGTGAGCCATCACCTATGACCGGTACTACGAAGCGCTCCGGAGCAATCCGATCCAGGGCCACTCTCATCCCCACGCCCGCAGAGATACTCGTACCGGCGTGACCCGCTCCGAACGCATCGTGCGGGCTCTCTGAACGCTTGAGAAATCCAGACAATCCGCGCCTCATCCGGATGCTGCCCATATCGGAGCGACGCCCGGTGAGCATCTTGTGGATGTAGGCTTGATGACCGACATCCCAGATCAATCGATCGTCAGGTGTGTTGAACACATGGTGCAGTGCCACCGTGATCTCGGTAGCTCCGAGGCTCGAAGCAAAATGGCCTCCCGATTCGCTGACGGTGTCGATCAGTTCATCCCGCAGCTCAGCCGCGAGGCGTTCAAGGGAGACAACGTCCAAGCCGCGCAGGTCTTCCGGTAACCGTAATGTATCTATAAGCTTTTTGGCCATCCTGCGCCCCCAAAAACCTCCACAGCATACATGCATAGACCCTACCCAATCAAATCACTATCTGCTGGGCGGGTCCTCGTCCAATCATGAGGGCTAAGTATCTGATTATGCAACATGCTTGTCAGGAGTCGGCTCGGCGCGCCGCCGCTGCGGAGCTTCACCGTACGAAGGAAGTTCGATCAGCCCCTTGAATTCCCCCTCAGTCAGGCTACGCATCCGCTCGCGCAGCCCTCCACTGCTCATGATGAATCGGATCGCCTCATTGATGGCCGGCAAGGCATCAGCCCAGTCGGGTCGAACTGCAAAGGCGTTATCGCACATATCCAGGAGGGTCTCTGGCGTTCCGAACACCAGCTTCATGTGATCGTGGTGCTGAGAAACGATGTAGAGTGAGAGAAGCGAGTTGCACAGGAACAGGTGTGCCGGGCGTGCGATACCTTTGAGGGTAATTCGCTCGATCGCCTCCTCGTCCGTGGTGCACAGAAGCAATTCATTATCGGAGCGTCGGAGTCGTGTGGTAGCAACAAGGTGAGCGCGCGAGTCGCGCATTACAGCGATCTGATAGGCGCCCTGTATGAGATCATCGATCGTGGCCGGAGGTGCTAGCTCCGACAATGACTGGCAAGCTCTCGTGCGGAAGAGGGCCGATATGCCTAGTCTGTGTACCGGTAGGGAGAAGAGGATGTTCGATCGCGAACGAGGGCTCGACATCATCGGCCCGTAGAGGTCGATCTCACCAGTTAACAACTTGTCGAGATAACGGGAAAAAGGGGTGACGATCAGCTCTATCTTGCACTGCAGCGCCGAGCCCAGCATGCTGTAGAGCTCAGATGCAAGGCCCCGGCTCAGATCGATTTCGCCAGCAGCGTTCTGTTCAAAGAGCCATCGCTGGGTTGGGTTTACACCGAGCCGCAGAGGTCGTCCCCCGAGCAGGGAGTGAAGGGAGCTGGGTTTTAGCTCGGTTCGCACGACCGAGCGGATCGCATCAACGAATCCGTTCATATCGAGTTTCACACTGAGGAATCCATCAGGCTGGCTCTCCCGTTGCCCAAGAGCAACCGCACCGTCGAAGGGCCACGAGTCCTTGAGGCTGGCGGCTCGAAAGAGGCTCTCCGGTTCCTCCATTTCGAAGTTGATCGCGAGAAGTATCAGTACCGGCTTGCTCGGTATCCGGCCGTAGCGACCGATATGTGCCAGATACGACTGAGAAACGCCGCAGCGGCGGCTGAGCACGTCCAGTGAGGATCTGGTTCGTTTTTTCCACGCCTCTAGTTCGACATTGAAGAGGCGCTTCAGTTCGGCGGAGGTTTCAAATTCAACACCTTTCGTCATGTCGGCAAGCCCCATACTAAGTATGTTTTTTTCGTACCGCTGGCAGCATGCGGAGTGCTGGCGTGAGGCTGTCAAGGTACAGCCAATTCTTGATCAGGTACGGAGTACAACAAAACAAATTATGCTGTGCTCAGAAAAGGATACAGAGAGTAATACTTACGAGGAGCCAGCCGAGCTCGGCAGTCGAGTATCGGTGCACCAGTAGACGCTGCCGGGCATCTTTATTGGCGAGAGGAGCGGGGGACTGAGGGTCTCCAGCCTTTCTGCGGTACGTGAGCCAGGGGTCGTTCGGCGGCGGTGGACACACGGTGAGCATCGGTTCCCGTCAAAGTCCGGTTTTACTCACAATTTAGGGAGGGTGCCTTATGAGGTTGGTGCGCTTCGCATTGATCTTTGCAGCAGGTGTCTACCTCGGGTTTCAGATAGGGGGAAAAGGGCTCGAAGGAGCCCTTAGGAGTGCTCTGAGCTTCATCGAAAGCCTTGAGAAGGCCCGGTGATCGTACTCCTCCTCGGGTTTTAGGGAACCGCTCGCAGGACTGATCTCTGGCTCCTTCTCGGATCCTTCGCTAATACTTCGTGCTGCTTGCTCCAAGTGATGCCTGCGGTGAGTCCTGGCCAGCTGAGAAATGCGCCCGTCGATTGCGTGCATAGGCACTCTCGTTGTGGCTGGGATCAAGCGGGATCTCCTCGCCGTAACTAATCGTATTGATACGCGAGGATGCTATTCCGAGGGCTACAAGGGCGTTCTTGGTAGTGCGAGCTCGTTCCGCTCCGAGGGCCATGTTGTATTCTACAGTGCCGCGCTCGTCGCAGTGCCCCTCAACGGTTATCTTCATGCTCGGGTTGTCCTGAAGGGTCTGCGCATTTGCCTCAATTGCAGTACGGGCATCATCCTCTATCGCATATGAATCGTATCCAAAGCTCACATCACGGAAGAGCCCGCTGCCTTCTGCTGAGGGGATCGACCCTGAACCGAAACGCCCCTCTCTCTGGGCCGCTAGGTCTGATTCAGATATCTCTCCTCCCTCTCCTTCGCCACCGCCCTTCTTAAACCAGGAGCATCCCGAGAGGGTTGCTGTGCACATAAGCGCTACGGCGAGGATTGATGAGAATACATACTGTCGACGAGTTTTCATGGTCATACTCTTTTTGTTTTTTTACGATACCGTTGTTAATGTGGGCAAATTCTCGCATCCGAGCCCACGGAGCGCAACGGTGAGATTTGCAGATTTTTCGATTTACCGTGTGTGTAGACCTGAGGCAGAGTAGGTGAGTAATCGTCTTTTGTGGGCAATACGGCACATGGATACATGCACCTCTTTTTTCACTGATAATCGCGAGCGGTTTATAGAGGAGTGGAGGGAGTTCCTTCGCTTTCAGAGCATTAGCACGGACCCGGCCTACGACGCTGCGTGTACAGCGTGTGCTCAGTGGACGGTGAAGCACCTGAGCGGGCTAGGGTTTGCGAGCGAATTGATTCAGACAGCCACGAAACCGCTGGTGTATGCGATCTTGAGCGGGGTGCCTACGAAACCAACGGTGCTGTTTTACGGACACTATGACGTTCAACCGGTTGACCCACTTGAGCTCTGGGAGACGCCGCCGTTTGAGCCGACCCTGCGTGCAGGGCGAATGTATGCGCGCGGCGCTCAGGACAACAAAGGGCAGGTCTTTTATTTTCTGAAGGCGATTGAGGCCCTGCGTGCCTCAGGAGTAAGCCTTCCCACGATAAAGGTCTTGTTGGAAGGCGAAGAGGAGTGTGGGAGTGCGGCGCTGCACGCGGGGCTCAGGGCGATGGGCGAGAAGCTCGCCGCTCAGGTGCTGATGGTGTGTGATACCTCGATGCTTGCTCCGGGTATTCCGACGATCACGATGGGCTTGCGTGGGATCGCGCACTTTGAGGTTCGGGTACACGGGCCGCACGTTGATCTCCATTCAGGCATGTACGGTGGAGTGGTGCTCAATCCTCTGCAGGCGCTCACGTCGATAGTGTCAGCCTTGCACGCTGCTGACGGTTCGGTCGCTGTCCCGGGTTTTTATGACGGGGTAGGGGAGATCTCCGCGGAGGACCGAAGCTTGGCGAATGCTGCGCCAATTGACGTTGCAGCTATGGAGAAGGCCGTTGGGGTCGAGCTGCGTGGGGGAGAAGACCGATTTTCGATAGTCGAGCGGCGTGGATTCAGACCGACCGTGGAGATCAACGGTCTCGGCGGAGGTTACCAGGCAGCAGGGGGCAAAACGGTCATACCGACTCACGGATTCGCTAAGGTCTCGATGCGGCTCGTGGCCGGGCAAGACCCGCGCGCAACGCTCGATAAGGTAGTAGCGTTCGTGAAATCGAAGGCCCCTGAGGGGGTACGGGTTGAAACGTGTGACGAGAAAGTTGGCGGGCCCGCACTACAGGTATCTTCTCAATCCTCAGTTGTGCAGAAAGCACGGCAAGCCCTTGCGCAGGCCTTTGACCGGGAGCCGATCCTGGTGTGGGAAGGGGCCAGCATCCCCGTTATTCCACTCCTCTCTGAGGTATCTGGGGCTGAGCCAGTGTTGGTAGGCTTCGGTCTCGATGAGGACCGTATCCACGCGCCGAATGAATCGTTCTCGTTGACTCAATTCGAGGATGGATACCGGTATGTGACCTCCTTTCTGAGTCGACTATGACCCAGGTACCCATCGCAGAGCGACTGCGCCCGACATCGCTGGAGGAGTTTTATGGACTCGACCAGCTCGATCCATCCTTTGTGGCCCAGGTGCGTAGTGCTCAGGGGCGGATCCCTTCGGTTATTCTGTGGGGGCCTCCCGGATCAGGTAAAACAACCCTCGCAAAGCTGATTGGGGGGAGCTTCGCCTGTGAGTTCGTAGAGCTCTCAGCTGTGCTTTCCGGGGTGAAGGATGTACGCGAGGTGGTCGAGCGTGCGAAACAGCTCGAACGACCAACGCTGCTCTTCGTTGATGAGATCCATCGCTTTAATAAAGGACAGCAAGATGCGTTCCTCCCGCACGTAGAAGCAGGAACGATAGCCTTGGTGGGTGCCACAACCGAAAATCCCTCGTTCTATCTCACCTCGGCGCTGCTATCGCGCCTACGAGTAATGACGCTTAAGCCCCTAGCGAAGAGTGCGCTTGAAAAGGTGTGCCTTCGCGGTGAGCAGCTTCTCGGGATCGAGCTGAGTGGCGAATCGCGCGCTCTCTTTGAGGAGGTGAGCGGCGGTGATGGACGGAGGTTGCTTAATCTCTTGGAGGCTTTCTCCTTCGCTCTGCAAGATTCCAGAGCGTGCACGCGCGAGGGTGTGAAAGCCTTCTTAGCCCAGGCTGGGCATGCCGTGTACGATCGCGACGGTGAAGAGCATTACAACATCGCATCGGCTTTTATAAAGAGCCTGAGAGGTTCCGATGCTGACGCAGCGTTGTATTGGGGCTTTCGTATGATAGACGCTGGGGAGGACCCACGCTTCATCATCCGACGACTCGTAATCTTCGCCAGTGAGGATATCGGAAACGCTGATCCTCGTGCGCTTCAGCTCGCCGTATCAACACTGCACGCTTATGAGCTGATCGGATTGCCCGAGGGTCGGATCCCGATAGCCCAATGTATCACCTATCTCGCAACGGCTCCCAAATCAAACCGTAGCTACGTTGCCCTCAATCGTGCGCTTGCAGCCGTTAAGGGAGCTCCGCATGTTACGGTTCCGATGCACCTCAGGAACGCACCGACCGGTTTAATGCAGGGGCTTGGGTATGGAGAGGGGTATATCTATCCGCACGATCAACCGTATGCGTATGCAGCCAACGTAGAGTACCTCCCGGACGGTGTGCCGGGGCAGCCGTTTTATGAGCCGAGTGATCGGGGCAACGAGAAAACCATTAGGGAGCGCTTGCAGTGGTTGCGTGAGGTATCGAGCCACGCTGGAGGGAAGCGAGACAAATCACAGTAGCGACCTCACCTTTAAGAAAGCGAGGCACGATCTGGCGCTTACGACCTTTTCTCGCTTTCTTTATGTGTAGCAGCGGATGGAGCTAGTCCGGCTCGTGAGGCAGGATATCGTTCATCGGGAAAGCACCGCCTGAGTGAGGTCCGAAGTAGAACCGTACCATGGTGCTCGCCGTCCACGCCTCTTGGCCACTCATATTCGCGTACTCGAGTCCGGTCATGAGCTTTAAGCGATGCTTGGCGATGTAGTAGTTAAGCCCTACATATCCTGCCTGGTAGAGATCCCCTGTACCGACATCAGCCGCCCGTTCATAGCGGCGTTGTGCTTGCAAGCCTTGGTCGGAGCTTGATGCAGCGATCTGATACCGCGTAGCCACCTGCAGATACTGATTGAAGAAGTAGGTGGGTTGCAGATTGAGACCAGTCGCATTCCCGTTGTCGCTACCGATACCGCTCGTCACCTCAGCGACTAGCGAGGCTTGGCCATCGGTTAGAATAAGCGCACCCGATATACCATCGTCAAAGCGATCCATGTTGGTCGCGTTGTCGTTAGCGTTGCTGTGCAGGTAGGATCCTTAGAGCGTCACGCTTTCAAGCCCCCAAGCTGCTCCGATCTCGTGATACACCGCAGTCAGAAAAGAATAGCCTGAATCGAAATCGGTGAAGGCCTCACCCATGTTTTGTCCGGTCGCATTGGTAAACAATCCGGTGTAATACGAGGTCCCTTTAACCTTACCTTGTAGGGTAACAGCGGGGGTATAATCCACGCCGAACATATTAGTCAGCATGGCTCGCTCGAGGTAGTTGAGGTAACGACTTGAGACGTTCCGGTCGTGCGTGAAGCGATTCTTTTGCTGACCTATCGTCAGAGCTATCTCCGGACTAAAAGCCCACTGCGCCCACAGCTCTGTAAAACCGTTGTAAAAGGGGCTCACGTCGCTTCCACTCACCATCTGTGCGTGTAAGGTGACCTTCCTGAACATCTTTGCCTGAGCTCCGAGGCGAAAACGACGGGTCTCGTATCCGTCATCTTCGCCGGTAGAGGCCTCGGTCCAGTGATACTGGCCGTGATAGCGTCCGAGGAGCCAGAGCTCTTGGAGGTATTCGTTTTTGTCATCCTTGTAGAGCCACCCGAGATTTTCGAGGGCATCTCCGAGGGAGAAGGGTTTAGCCACGCTTGGGGTGGCTTCGGCCGATGGTTGAGAGAGAGGGATGCTTGATTGAGCTTCGAGTTTGAGGGAGTGGAGCGCACACCACGCGATCGCTACTGTCGCCACGATTCGGGCCCCCGTAGCGCGGAGGCGATACGCTCGATCGCTTAGCCGCGTGGGCTCGGCCGTATCACGTAGGTCCCTGGTAGGCATACTTTTCCCTCGTCGAATGGGGCGTGGAATACATAAAAACAGGGTCCGCTGTGCGCCCCTCGAGCGGACGGCTGGATAGTGCCAGAAACTCGCTCGCTAACAAGAGGCTGACACTTTAAAGGTATCTCCATAACGAATTACTATCGTGCCGGCGTCGATCCCTAACAGTAGTCTAACATTTTACCGAGAGGTTGTTCCCTCCAAGGCAGAGTCCTAGCTCGCCTCCAGCTCCTGTATTGGGGCCAATGTGTGGCGTGCGTGCTCGCTCACCGCTCAAGTGTAATCGTGACCGGGCCATCATTAACCAGCTCAACCTGCATCATAGCCCCGAACTGCCCGGTGGCAACTTTGGAGGGCAGGACGGACCGCAGCGCCTGAACGAACTCCTCAAAGAGCTCTCGAGCGGGGTCAGGTTCGAGAGCGTTGAAAAACTCAGGGCGTCTTCCTTTCGTGGTGTCAGCGTACAAGGTGAATTGGGATACTGCGAGCACCTCGCCCTGTATGTCGAGCACCGATCGGTCAAACCGGCCCTGTGCGTTGGGGAAGATTCGCATGGTAACGATCTTCTCTACCATGGCGGGGATCTCAGCAGAGCTATCACCCTTGCCAAAGCCGACCAGGAGGAGGAGTCCAGCGGAGATTTCGCCAATCACCTGCTCTTCAACGGTCACCTTAGCCCGACTGACCCTTTGGATGACTACCTTCATAAGGCTGTTCTCTTCATAGGTGGATAGTCACAAAGAGCGCAGTGGATACCTGCCCTCAGTACTAGAGCTTGGTGCCCCCTTGCTACCCTCACTGGACCCTTTGTGCAGACCATAAAGCTTGGAATTGGCAGCTTTCTCAAGTGTTTGCGTAGCTGCGAGAGCAGCAAGCCCCCCTGAGGGGAGCCTCCCCTGGCCTGTCGCCCGTCACGTCGAGCGATCGTAAGAGATTGTTGGGGTTTAGGAAAGTAGTGCAAAACCAGTTGTCGTTAGTGGGCTACTGGATTGTGAACTTTTCAACCTCTTCCTTGGGCTGCTTGTATAGAACCTGGCTATTAACTAGCATGGTTACGGACCTCGCGGCTGCATAACTAGCAGGTTGGGGCCGTGCTTTTCGACCACACCTGCTCCCGTGGTCGAAAGACTCGTTGCGGTGTTGTGACGCTATGTTGAAACAGAACTGGAGACTGATCTCTCGCCTCGAACGTCTCGGAGACAACGTCATCATCGTTGCCGCATTCGTTGCGGCCTACTACGGACGCACGCTGCTGATCAGGGCTAACTCCGACCTCGGTCTCGGTGTGCCGTTTGAGGGATCACAGCTTGCTCCGATGAAGGACTACGTGATTGTGCTCGCGGTATCGCTCTTGGGGTACGCGATAACCCTCAACCTAATGGGTGCCTACGGCAGTATGCGTCTCAGCTCTGTGTGGCGGCTCTTTCGGGTTGCACTGCTGAGTAGCGCAGTCGTGTTTGTGCTGCTCGCTGCGGCCCTGTTCCTTCTTAAGATCGATGTGAGCCGATCATTCATTGCACTGTTCGTGATGATGGGTGGGATCGGGATTGCGGTGGAACGCTATGCGGTGCTCAAGTTTCTGCGTTACTGGCGTAGAAACGGACGGAATTTTCGTAACATTATCATCTGTGGTGTGGGAGAGCAGTCGGTTAAGCTCGCACTTGAGATAGCAGCGCGCCCGGAATTGGGGATTCACATCAGAGGCTTTGCGGAGCTTGCAGATGAGCAAACCGTCAAGCCACAGAGTATTCAGCAATTTCGGGATGACCTGAGAGGGATAGCTCGGGTCGGCCGCGTCATCATGGGGGTCGATGCGCTGTGCGCTGCTCTGGAGGATTACGCCATCGATGAGGTTATTTTCACCGATGTCGTTGATGTTATGCCGCAGGTTGAGGAGATGGTGCTTGCGTGTGCGGAGCAAGGAGTGAGGACCACCATCGCGGCGGATCTCTTCAGTATCGGGTTGATCAAATCGGGGATAAGTTATTTCGGTGGCATGCCGCTGATTCATTTTCAAACGCCGCCGGGCGACTCCTGGGAACTAGTGCTCAAGCGAGGTATCGATATAGCGGTGAGCGGTGCGCTTCTCCTGGTGCTTTCGCCGCTCTTTGGATTGCTGGCACTTGGGGTCAAAACTACTCCCGGTCCCGTAATCTTTCGTCAGAGACGGGTAGGGCTTAACGGGCGCCTTTTCGACATGCTTAAATTCCGTTCGATGGTCGATGGTGCGGAGAACGATCTCGCTGACCTTAAGACCAGCAATGAGATGCAGGGGCCGGCCTTCAAGATCAAGAACGACCCACGTGTGACACCCTTTGGACGCTTCCTAAGACGCTTTAGCCTCGATGAGCTACCCCAGTTGTGGAATGTGCTGATCGGAGACATGAGTTTAGTGGGTCCGCGGCCCCCAATCCCTGGAGAGGTGAGCCTTTATGAGCGTAGGTCTCGTCGCAGACTCTCAATGCGTCCGGGTTTGACCTGCACCTGGCAGGTTAGTGGGAGGAACGATATCGCAGACTTCAATACCTGGGTGAAACTTGACCTAGACTACATCGACAACTGGTCCCTGATGGGCGATCTGATGCTCCTGTTGCGAACAGTTCCTGCAGTGCTCTTTGGGACCGGAGCACGGTAGGAGTGCTTCTGTCGTGTGTGCGTTGAGTCGTATGTATGAGGGAGCCTCTCAATACGTCTCTGTGTTTTGCCGGGAATTAGTGACGTATCTACGACGTTAAAGAGGCATAGATACGCCGGACGCCCGCGCTCGAAGCCTCCTCGCGCTTTATGCTAAAGCTGCCTAGGATGCTCGTGCGTTCAACGTGCGGACCTCCACAGATCTCCTTTGAATAGTCACCGATGTCGTACACCTTGACCTTCTCCGGATATCGCTCTCCAAAGAAGGCTAGCGCCCCTTCATGGATTGCATCTTCGTAGGTCGTGAGGCGGAATGATACTGCGAGATCGCGCCCAATCTGCTCGTTGACGATCTGCTCTACCCGAGCGAGCTCCTCTGGCGTGACCTTCTGCGGGTGCGAGAAATCAAATCGTAAGCGCTCGTTGGTGATGTTGCTTCCTTTCTGCTGCACATGGGTACCAAGCACTGTTCTGAGCGCTTGGTGGAGTAGGTGAGTTGCGGTGTGGAGCTTCACGACCGCCTCTCCATGATCCGCGAGCCCCCCCTTAAACATACCTTTGGCCGATGTACGTGAGAGTTCCTGATGCCGCTTAAACTCAGCTTCGAACTCAGCCCGGTCCACCTGCTGACCCCGTTCGCGCGCAATCTCCTCACTCATCTCCCACGGGAAGCCGTATGTTTCAAAGAGCTTAAAGGCTAGTGCTCCGGTGAGATTCGGTATCTTCTCGATCTCTTTGAGGCCCTTACCGAGCATGGCGTTAAACTTGTTCTCCTCTTGTGTCAGCGCCGCTACGATCTCGGCTCGCCGTTCAGCTGGAAGGGGGTAGGCATCTGCATATGAGTCGAGGACGGATGCACCGATCTGAGCCATAAACCCAGATGTAAGGTTCATGATGCGCCCGAATCGGATCGCCCGCCGAATGAGCCTCCGTACAACGTAACCCTGTTGCTTATTGGAGGGCATGGCACCATCGGACATGAGCATCGTTGCCGCTCGACCGTGATCACAGATGATACGCATACAGCGGGTCGTCTCTGGATCCTGGCCGTACCTCCGACCTGAGCTCTGCTCAAGGAGTTCAACCAGGGGCTGAAAGATATCGATCTTGAAGACATCGGGCTCATCCTGCGTAGCGGCCACGATGCGCTCTAAACCACCACCAAAGTCGACGTTGCGTTGCGAGAGCTCACTCAAGGAACCGTCCGCCTCCTTCTTGTACTGCATGAATACAGAGTTCCCGATCTCAACGAATCGCCCGCAGTCACAGTTCGGGTGGCAGGTATCTCCAAACGCCGGATCGTGTTCGACTTGCGGATATTCGAAGAATATCTCACTGTCCGGCCCTCCTGGCTCCCCCGGAGGCATATTCTCTGGCTCGCCCGCCCGTGACCACCAATTTTTGCGCGCAGGATAGGCGAAGATCCGCTCACCTTCATTGGCCTCGATGCCCACACCCTGAAAGATACCCTTCCAGAGTTCGATTGCTTCGGTGTCCTTAGCGATCGAACCTTGCCCCTCGAATACTGATACATAGAGCCGTTTCGGATCGAGCCCTGCCTCCTTGGTCATGAACTCGAAGATCCACGGCAGCTGCTCGCGCTTAAAATAATCACCGAGCGACCAATTACCGAGCATCTCGAAGAAGGTCGTGTGCCGATTGTCACCGACCTCCTCGATGTCCTGTGCCCGGAAAGACTTCTGACTGTTTACCAGTCGGGTTCCCTCAGGGTGAACCTGCCCCAAAAGATATGGAACTAGGGGCTGCATGCCCGAAGAGGTAAAAAGGGTAGTCGGGTCGTTGTCCGGCAGAAGAGACACTGAGGGGATGACCGCATGGCTGCGCTCCCTAAAGAACTCGATGTATCGGCGGCGAATTTCGGAAGTTTTCATAGAATATGACCGTATCGTAAAGAGTGAACCCAGCATCAGCTTAGCAAACATTGGGCAGGTCTTAAAGGTGGGCGATGGGATGGCCTCGTGTCCCTACGACTCTTGTGCGCCCAGCTAGGATAGGAGTTTTTTGTTAAGACGGTCGAAATCGAGGCTGTTAATTATTTCAGTCATGATGTGCGAGTGTTCGCACTTTTGGACCGAGAGGTTAACGATTCCGAGCCTCTCGACCTTGATCAGTATCGAACACTGGCCCCGCCGAGTTCGATAGTACATGCCGGTTACCTGTTTGAAGTTAAGCTGCTCCTGCGCAATGGTGTCGAGGGTTGGGGGTTCGTAGACGTTGAACGCTCTGAGGGTCTTGAAATGAACCATGGTATGAAAGGTCGGGTGAGGGATGAGTACCTCGAGTAAGACCCGTTCTCGTGCGCGGGTCATGAGTGTCGACCCGGCGTATACATACTCCCGGTTTCTGCTCGCGTCTTGGGATTTGATCGCAAATTGAGGTAGGTTCGCACCGAGCCAGTTAAGAAGTAATTCTGGGCCGCGTGAGGTCTGCCACACTCGACCAAATTCCGAATTGGGATCGATTCCGACCAAAAAGTTCTGCTGGCCCTGCGCAGTCCCGCGATTCTGAGACCGGTACATACGCCCGGTCTGGTCACCGAGCTGCCGCATGGCATCCGAATGCAATACGTCACGCAAAGTCTCGGCGTGCACATCCGGACAGGTCCATTGGGCCCCACACAGGAGGGCGCAGGCGATGATAAATAGCCAGAGGGACAAGCGCATAGAGCGTGTACCGAACTTCTAGAATTCCTACCGGGAGTTATGAACCGACCTTATGCCGGTGTGCCACAAGTTACCCCAAAAGGTCAAATCGGCCAGCCCCGATGGCACTAAGCCTCAGGGCTGTCTGGGGCACGGGTGCCCGAGAGGCGTTTACGGAGCCGACCTAAGCGGGTGGCAGGGCCCTTGCTGCGTTCGATGCAGAAGCGCTCGAGGGCTTCCAGTAAGCCGTCTTCCCCGCCTTTGGCAAAGGTGTGAGCCAACTCTGAGGAACGCTTGAGCATGGCAAGAGCCCGCGGAAGCTCCCGCTTTGCGGTTTCGAATTGGAGCGATTGACGATAGGTGGTCGCGAGCTTATCCAGGCTCGACATCATGATGGCCACGAGCGCCTCGTTTCGGTCGCGGGCCTGCAAGACAGCTTCGGCAATCGGCTCGCCTTTCGTGGCCATGAGCACAGCTTGATCAACGGTGTCTATGGTGAACGGTTTTACGAGGTACCCTTTGGCGCCGATGACCAGCAGGTCAAAGACGTCATCTACGCTCGGGTTGGCGGAGGACGGAAGGGCTATCACGGTGGCGTCGTATTCGAAAACCTTCGAAAGCCACTCCTTCATCGGATAGTTAGTTTTCTTCGCATCAAAGATGATGTGAGAGAATTTACGATCGTTGAATTTGTCGAGAGCCGCTACATGCGTCGGAGCTTCAATCACCGACCCGAATCCGAGGGTACGCAAGGCAGTTCGAAGATTGTTCCTCTCCAGACCCTCTGGCTCGACAACGAGTATGGATGCTCGTGCCCTCTCAGCAGGGCTCATTTGCATGGAGTTATCTTTCATATAACGAGTGCTTCCCTGACTAATCCCCCCGAGTATGCAGTACGGTAAGCTTACCTGGGAGCGCCGTGCCCGGTTTGCTACCTACTCAGAGGTAGTCGGCACAGGATTCCTGTAGCTTGAGGGATTCGGGGCTAGTAGTGCCGGCGCCGCATACGGATTCGCGCGAATATGGGTAAGCTTTTGGTATTTCGAGGGGTTATCCGTCGATGAGAAGAAAAAGTGTTGCGACAATTTCGGGAGGTCTTTGGGTTTGACTCTCCTGCTCAAAGCTTCCGCCACGGTGAGCGTCTCGAGCATAGTTTAGAACAGCCTGGTGGTTCTTGCGGTGATATCCTGAGTAGTCTCGTAGAGCTGTGCAGTGGAGATCGTGGGCAGTGCTGAAACCGGCCTGAGACGAGGGGGAACAACTACGAGCGGTAGATCGACGCAGTGAGAGCTACTGTTGTCGTGCAGGGACTGGATCCTCGCTGTTAAGCCTTGTACCGACGCTGCGTATGGGCTTGCGACTCGCACGAGAGCTGTGACGCCTGCACACGGGTCGAAACCGGATCGTCGAAGAAGACTCAAGGCTAAACGGTCTGCGTGGATCTCATCTTCAAGTTTTCCGCCTCGTGAGTGTCCGAGAGCGAGATGACTCAGCTCGTGCGCTAGCACGAAAGCAAGCTCGGAGGAAGCATCAAGTGACTGGAGGAGACGACCGGAGATTACGATTTCCCGCGCGCCACGCGTGAAGGCTGTGGCGATCGGAAGATTCGCCACGGTGAGACGAGCTGGATCAGCATATATCGAGAACACCTCAATCTTTGTGAGGCGATCGAGGATCGCGTTAGCTCGATTGATCTGGCTATCCAAGGAGCGCGTGTGTGAGGCATTCTCGACAAGGGAGCAGAGGAGAAAATCGTGGGCTTTTGATTGAGCGGCAGTTGCTAATGATACGATAAACGCCACGCACCACAGTGTGAATATCCTCGTGTTGACCGCCATATACCACCACCTCACTACCGGAACACACTCGGGATGCATCACCCTTCTGAGTTCGTCGCGCTGGCCGATCCAGAGTCGATGACCTTTCCCTTTGATGACAGAGGCCCTATACTTAGATAGGATGCCGGGACGGTCGGGGTAAGAGCTCAAAATCGTGCGCTCCAAGGGGTGAAAAAGTTCGTGGGCTCGACGTGGTGCGAGAGAACCCTATCGGGCGGAATGGACGGAACCTCGCTCATGGGCGAATCGATATTCAAGGGATAAACCGCTCTAATCATGGTATCATCGCGTCGCTAATCGTCTCAACATAAGCTTTGAGTATGGGTCAACAACGAAAGAAAGAGGTTCGTCGAGAGATGCGGATGGTGCTCGCTAATCTCGACAGACGATGGGAGCAGGCCGCGCACGGAGAGCTATGTAACCATCTGAGCAAGCTCATACCTATGTGCTCCTCAGAACCTATAAGGCATGTGTTGGCATGGGTGCCGTGCTTCCCTGGGGAAGTTGACCTCGCGGGCTTTATCGGAGAGATGCTGAGGTCGAGGGCGGTCTACCTGCCTCGGGTCGAGGGGGCAGGGTGCATGCAGTTCTTCCGTATCGATGACGAGTGGGCTTCGCGCCTCGAAACAACACCTCGGGGAATCCTGCAGCCAGAGGCCAGCTATGGCCAGGAGCTCAATCTGGATGAGGTGAGCGGCGTGGCCATCGTAACTCCAGGCTTGGCTTTTGACAGGCATGGACGGCGGCTCGGCCGTGGAATGGGGTATTACGACCGCTACCTAGCAGATCCCCGGATGCAGGGAGCCGTCCGAATAGGGGTGTGCTGGTCAATGCAGGTTCTAGCCGAGATACCGGTTGACCACCACGACGTCTCGGTTGATTGGATCTGTCACGAGCGAGGCGTACTAGCAGTAGGAAGCGAGGGGTCATCATGAGTACGATCGCGGCTCCAGCCAAGGGGACTAATCTGCGTATTTTATTCCTCGGAGATGTTGTTGGAAGGCCGGGGCGACTGGCTGTGGAGAGGTCTTTGCCACCCATGAAAGCGGCGCTGGAGATTGATCTCACCGTTGCCAACGGAGAGAATGCGGCCGGCGGAGCTGGTATCGATGCAGGCACGGCGACTGAACTGCAGCGCTCTGGGGTCGATGTGATTACACTTGGAGACCACGCTTTTCAACGTAAGGGTGTGCTTGATTTTCTGGCAAAGAATGAGAGCTGGTGCATCCGTCCTTTTAACCTGCCGTCTGAAAGTACTCCCGGTAAGGGTTGGTGTTGCTGGACCTCTCCCACTGGAATCAAGGTCTTCGTTTGTAACCTGATCGGTCGAGTCTTTATGAATACCGGGTACGACTGCCCCTTTCGAGGTCTTGATCGGGCATTGCAGGAGATGGCGGTCGATTCCCGGTCAATAGTGCTGTGCGATCTGCACGCTGAGGCAACCTCGGAAAAGTGGTCGATGGCTCGATATGCCGATGGGCGCATCTCGCTCTTGGTAGGCACGCATACGCATGTTCAAACCTCTGACGCCCAGATCCTTCCCGGAGGAACCGGGTACCTTACAGACCTGGGGATGACAGGTAGTCGTGATGGGGTAATCGGTATGGCGTCTCATGTCGCTGTAAAACGTTTCTTATCGCCGACCCCAGCGCCGTATGAGGTCGCAGAGGGCGAGGGGGTACTGCACGGACTTGTAGCCGACATCGATCCATCCTCGGGGAGAGCTTGCTGGGTGCATGCGGTATCTTGAGCTGTTTTAGCTGTTCTTTGTCGATTCAACTGCAGCAAGCAGTGCTTGCATCTGAAACGGCTTTTCAAGATACGCGTCAGCCAAGACACTCGATCTCGTTTGTGCCTCGCCAGCATTCGCCGAGAGCATAAGAACCGGTATGGCAGCGGTGAGCGGGTCTGCGCGGAGCTTTTCGAGAACCTCGAATCCGTTCATCTCTGGCATCTGTAGATCGAGCACCAGAAGGTGTGGTTGTAGTGTCGAGAGGGCTGCCAGCGCAGCTTTGCCACCTTCGAAGGCATCAACATCGAATCCTGCGGCTTTGAGGTACTCTTGGACCAGGAACCTGATCATCGGGTCGTCATCGACCACTACGATTTTTCCCTGACTCATGCTTTATTGTCCTCAGATGTGTTTTCAATCTCAGGCGACGTAGCGTCACCATCTGCTCCCCGGGGGTGATTGTGGTCGGTAACTGCATCGGATTTGAGGAGTGGAAAATACAGCGACACGCAGGTACCCTTTCCCGGTTTAGACTCAATCGTCATGAAGCCTTCGTGCTCGCGCATGATAGCAAATACGGTGGTGAGGCCCAGGCCTTTGTGGCGTCCTCCCTCCTTAGTCGAGAAGTGAGGATCCGCAGCGTGTGCGAGTACCTCAGACGACATACCCTGTCCGGAATCGATCAACCGTAGACGTGCGAATCGGCCCGGACGGGTACCGGGATGGATACATGAGAGAGCCTCATCGATCTCCTCGAGCGCCAAGAGGAGGTCTATCGTTCCCGGCATCTCCCCGTATGATTCTGCAGCGTTCATGATGAGTTGACTAACCGCGTGAGAGACTAAAACGGTGTTTATCTGGACCGGCATCTCAACACTTGAGATATCGAGCATAAGCGCGATATCTCTAGGTGGCATCCTCTGCAAAAGAGGAGCGCGTTCCCGCAACATCTCCGACATATTGACCCGCATGCGCTCAGTGGAGAAAAACGACGCACTCAGTTCACGCAGCTGATCGGAGATCGTTTGAGCTCGCGAGGCATCCCGGATGATACCCTCTCGCGCAGCGTGGCTATCTGCGTTCGGCCCCTCAGGGATCTGCTGGGCCTGTTCACTGATCGAGGTGAGAAGCTCTGAGAAACTTTCAGCAGCTCCGCGCGCATAGGCCTGAAGGGATTCTAGCCGCTTCTCGTTCAGGAGGTCATGATCTATGGCGCGACGATCCGTGATATCGCGCAGGGTAATCACACGGGGTGCGATCTTTGTACCATCGGCTGAGTCGGATCCTTCGTTTTGCAGGAGATGAGGGCGTACCGAGATCTCAAGAAACTGAGGATGGCCATCGTGATTGATGATGCGCATCTCGTCGACGACCTCTCGGTCGGGGTCTGCAGAACGAAAGAGTTCCATAATGCGGTGAACGAGCTCAGAATCTGGCGAGATATTTTGGAGGGCATAACCCTCAACGCCCGGAATCACGATATCCGTCAGAGCGCGAAAGTGGTCGTTCATAAAGAGCACGGTCCCATCACCATCGAGGGCGCACACGCCTTTGAGGAGGCCATCGCGCTTACGATCCGCTTCGAGAGGAACCGTATTGAGGGTCGAAGTGAATTCACCGTCATTGGTGATAGCGTTGAAAAAGGACTCTTTTGTCTCCGTCGAATGACGCAAAGCTCTGTCACTTGAAAGACTCGATGGGTCCATGCTCAAAAAATCGCGCCTCACAACCAGTGACACTCTGTAGCCGAGTAGGCTTGTAATAAGAACTAACGACGAGAACAGGCCAAAGGCGGCTGTCGTATTCGAAGCATTCAAATGTAAAGCCGCGAAAACGCCCAAACGATTGAGGGAGGCGATGACGGAGAAGAGTGTTAATACACCACACAGGGCCGATACATGAACAAGCACCTCACTTAACCGATTTCTGTGGGGGCGCTCGGTGATAAATACCCACAGAGTTTGGTTCAAAAGTAAGGCCCCAGCAACGAGCGAAAACGAGATATCCTGCAAACACGCAAAGAAAAACAGCTCTTCAGACCAAGCACCTGCGTTCGTTGGGACAAGAGAGAATGAGGTGCCCAGCGGAAAAATTATCGCGCCCCAGACCATCAAGACAGTCAGGTATCCGGGAAAGGTTGGGATAGCTCGTCGCATGAGGGCTATGGAAAGCATCTCAAGACCGAGCCTCAAGGGCGGACTAAGCTCACCGACGAGGAGCGTTCCCGTCATCATCGATATCGCGATTGCGACCAGGGTACCCCGTGTCCCGAAGGCGAGAGGGATGATGTACATGAACACATTCCACACCTCCGGCTCCCAGCCGTTTCCTAGGGTGCGAGCGAACCACGAGCAGATACCTGCAATAGACGCAAGCAGCGCAGAGCAGACCATATCCTGATTGCTAGTATTCCTTCTGAACACCGCGCTATCCCCCTTTCGAAAATCTTCCCCTCTCTTGGATGCAGCGGGAATAGAAACAGAAGCGCGGATTACTAAGCGCGGTCGTGGGTTTGCTGCGGCCACATTGAATTTTTAAGACGCGGTTGTATTCATGTATACGGTGTTGAGAATTTTTGAACATCGCTCGATAGTCCATTACAGGAGAGGGCCTAAGCCCCTTAGTGGCCGTTTGGGTGGAAGGCGTTTAGGTGAAACGTCAGTTTATTTAGGGTTGTTACGGTTCAGATCGATAATAATGTGGTGCTGCTGATGGGTGGCGTCGCATCATAGCCTCTAGGATGTGTCGGGGGGTTGGTCTCCAGGTGGTATCTGAGAGAGGCAGTTCGATGTGAGAGAGGGAGGTCAGGTCCCACGGTGAGGGGGGTCTACCCACGAGCGTTTTAATTCAATTATGTAGAGGCTCCGATGAGCATGAAGAGATTTGCAGCTATCGCTTTGTCCGTCCTGGGTTCGTGTGTGGTGGAATTGTCTGAGAGCCATGCTCAGGACTACCTCCCCGAGGACCGTGGGCTGACGACCTATCATTCGGGCCCACGATACCGAGAGTCCGAAGCGCATCCACTGCGAGTTTTGGCGTATGCTGTTCATCCGATAGGGTGGCTAGCTCGGGAGCTTGTGTTCAGACCTTTGAGCTACTTTGCCTCGTCTACAGAGGTCACACGAAGCGTGATGGGGTACCGTGAGCCGTTCGACTATCGGCAGCCTGAGTGCTTCTCGGCGGATGATAGCACCCCTGACTGTCGGTCGCTGGTGCCATTTAATTACGATGGTGCAGGTAGCGGTCGCGGCGGCGCAGAGGGTTCTGTCGGGGCATCCGAGCGCGCTGTGTATTTTCCAGACATAAACTTCGATTTCGATGCGCGCAGCTTAAATAACTTAGGGAAGGCAAAAGCGGCACAGGTAAAGGGTCTACTTCTGAAGGATCAGACCGTGAAGGTGGTGCTCCAGGGGCATACGGACTACAAGGGTAGCGACGAGTACAACATGAAGCTCGGTATGGATCGCGCTGAGGCCGTCCGTCAGGAGCTCGTGGCTTCCGGGGTAGCGGCAGAGAGGCTGTCGACCGTGAGTTTTGGTGAATCACAACCGCTCTTCAGCGAAGAAGAGGATTGGGCGCGAGCTGCGAATAGACGGGTCGAGGTTCATAACGATCCAGGAACTCCAGTCGAAGAGCCCAAGCTCAAAGCTGAGTAAAGTCGAACCCAGCCTCATTCATTGTCGGTATGATTAAGGCGCTACGAGGAGCTCCTCGAGCGAGTGAATCTCGTTAAACTAAGCCTCAGTTGTAGCCCGAGGAGCGTGTGCACGATTGATCCATACGGGATTGAGACCCGCCCGCGCAGAGCCCTTGACGTCGTTATGAAAACTATCTCCGACGAAGAAGACCTCTCGCTCGTAGCGCGAAAAGTGTCGATTCTCGCTCTCCTGCCACCTGTGCAGGAAGTCGTCGCGAAGAAGGGGTACGATAGATTCAGAAAAGGATTCAAACGACTGAATTTTTGATGGTTTTTAAAATCGTTGATCGTCGCCATACACAGCGGCTGTCAAAAGATCGCTTAACACATCTCTCAAAAAGATTTAGTATCCGTGTTGGAATCTGGTGTGATCTGTTTGTTTGAGAGAGAGTCCATGGTACCACCAATTAGCGCTCCGTCGTTCACCTCAACAGACTCCGGCTCGTCGAGAGTGGCGGTGTTTAACGGGCCGCCAGCGAGCGAGGGGCGCGGCGTTGAATCGGTTGAGGATCTATCTGCCTTGACGGCCCCCACAAGACCACTACTCGTATCTCGCGAGGCTTCGCTGTCGCACGAGGGGGGCTTACGACGACAGGGCGAGAAACCTCTTACGAGAGAGAACGACCTCGCTCTTGAGGCTCGCGTTGAGTCGAGCCGTGATCCGGTCATCAATCTCGGAGAGGAGAGCTTTTCGATAGCTCTGGATAGCATCAGGGGAGATCTCGAGAAGCCCTCGGGAAAACCTGCCGTGAAAGTTGATGAGGCAAAGGATCCGCAGGCAGAGATAGATGAGGAAGAGGAGCGCCTGACGCAATACTATCGCCAGGTTCTCAATACCCTCATTACGTCAAAGCTGGTGACTGAGGAGGTCGCTAGTATTGCTCAAGGTAAACGTGGACGAGACCTTGGAGCTGCAGTCGGAGTGGTTATGAGCACAGCAAGTAGTAGAGCTCTGCAGAGCAGCACACCTTCCTGAGTAAGCAAGTCACAGCTTCGTAGTAGTCGTATTTTTTAACTTACCACGTGCACCTTGGCTTTGGATGGGTGCCACCTTCCCAAGGTTAGCCGTTGGCGGCCTTCCTCACTTCAATTGCATTCTCGTGTGGCGTGTAGGCGGTGTGAGATCCTATCTGCGGTACCTGCTGATGAGTGGGGGTCAATCCAAGCCAGTCAAGGATCTGTCGCATCGTTGACCGTTTGTTCTCCTGCATCGTTACGAGCCGCCGGATCGTTTGCGTCTCCGAGAGCAGTAGGATCTGGTCGCGGTCGCCCTTCTCCTCAAGCTTCTCGACCCGTCGCTGTAGCCAGTCGCGCTGAGCACGAAGATCCGCTATCTCTCCCTCCTTCATATCAAGGATTCGCTCCTGGAGATTCACAAGGTTTCTTAGTCGCGCGACTTCGAGGTCGACATCAGCGAGCTGAGCTTGCTCGGCTCGCTCGGCATAGTGGCCGTTCGCCGATACCTCTGAGTAGTACGACTGTTCCTCACTCTCCGCGTACCTTGCGTCTCCATCGGCCGATTCGGGGCTTTCACTGAAGGGCTCCTCAGAACTCGGTTGGCAACGATCGTGATGTGTGGAGCGGATGTCCTCTGTGGATTCCGGTGGCACCGAGACCTTTCCCTGATGCACCCCGAATATTTCGTGAATTTCACCCCTTGAATAAAGACGTAAGCCATCAGGTTCGATCTCTACGTGGAGATAACCTGCATCGGTGAAGCGCTTGAGAGTTTTAGGTGAGACCCCGGCGATACTGACAGCTTCGGTCTCAGAGACAAAATCTTGATATCCCATAGCGTGCTCTCCTCTCTATCGATAGTTCATCTCGCGCACTTCGACCACAGAGGTCGCACCTGGAGTCTGAGTTGCGCGCCCGCCGGTGACCACTGCTCGTGAACCGTTAGGAAGTTCCTCCCGTTGTTGAACCGCTCGCAGCGCTATATCTATCTCGTCGATGTGAGTGTCGGCCGACTCGAACGAGATTGGGCGCACTCCCCAATACAACGCCATCTGACGCAAGGTCGTCGGTTTGCGTGAGAGGCCGTACAGCGGTTGCTGCGGACGATACTTTGCAACGAGTCGCGCAGAAGTGCCGGTCTCCGTACAGGCGATAATAGCAGCGGCCGAAACTTTTACGCCCGCAGCGCAGGCAGCATAGGCGACTGCATCTGGGACGGTTGCCGAATCAGATTTTCTAAGGCGGAGCTTGTATTCCTCGAAGGCAAACGACTGTTCGGCTGCAAGCGATATGCGACTCAGGTATTTCACGCACTCCTGTGGATGCTCGCCTATCGCAGTTTCATCAGAGAGCATCACAGCATCGGCACCACCCATGACAGCTGCAGCGATGTCGGACACCTCGGCTCGTGTCGGCCGTACCGAGGTAATCATAGAGTGCATCATCTGTGTGGCAACGATTACCGGCACGCCTCGGAAGTTGGCCTCCTCAATCAGTCTGCGTTGGAGCATCGGCAATTGCTCAAGCGGAACTTCGAGCCCCAGATCTCCTCGAGCAACCATCAAACCATCTGACGCTTGGATGATCTCCTCGATGTTCTCAAGAGCTGCTCGTCGCTCGATCTTAGCTATGATACCGGCTGTGGAGCCCTTGTCATTGATGATGTGGCGAAGTTTGATGATATCCTCAGCCGAGCGCACAAACGAGATCGCCACGAAATCAACGCCGTGTTTGATACCCCATTCAAGGTCGTGCAGGTCCTTCTTCGTGGTTGCAGGGAGATCAACGTGGCTATCAGGGAAGGCGATGCCGACACGTGAGCGGATCCTACCCCCTTTAACGACACGGCAGACTACATGGTCAGCCTTGATATCCTCGGCTACGAGCTCCAGTAGCCCATCGGCAAGCAGGATATGGTGCCCCGGCTTAAGAACTTGAAATGGATTGACCGTCTCGACGAAGATCGTCTGTGCATTCGAGAGGGAGCCATCAGCACAGCGCAGGTTGATCTTATCGTTGTCGGATATCGGACAGAAGTCTCCCTCAACGTTCGAGATGCGGATCTTGGGCCCCGACAGGTCTTGGAGAATTGCGATCCAGGCACCCATCTCTCCTGAGATGCGGCGCACATCTTGTAGGACTGCGAGGTGCTCCTCGTGGCTCCCGTGTGAAAAATTCAAGCGGAAGACATTGGCGCCCCCTTGTATCAACTCTCGAATACGCTCGGGCGAGCGCGACGATGGACCTAGCGTGGCTACTATCTTCGTCCTGCGATGTTTGAGGCTATCTTCGTCAGGGGATGATGAACGGGTCCAGAGTTGCGAGCTTAAAACATCAGAAGTCATGGTATATCCTTGGAACAAACTATCGTTAGACTATGCCAGCGAGCACCCTCCGTACAAGATGGAGATACGGTTTTGACCCGGAAGTTTTGTGGATTTCGTCAACCTCAAAGCGCGCGTATCGGTAAGAAGCTCGCTTCGTCGGCAGTTCTGAGGGCGGTCAGGATTTGATCGCATCTGGCGGCCCCGGAGTGCACTAGCACCAGTAACTCTTGGGCCAGCGTCGTATCGAGCAGCGAGGGGGCATCCGTTGAGAAGGTGTAACGGATGCCGTAACGGTCAAAGGTATCGAGTATCTTACTGTACTCTTTGATCTCGCTGACAGCGCCGGTCAAGATGCTGGCTCGGACATTGAGCTCACATACGATCCCCCGTTCGGCCATGATCTTCAGCCCGCGATCATCGTGATGCTCCCATAGAGCCCTGACGGCGCCGATCGGGTGGCTGAGCCGGGTTGGTTGGAGAGCTTCAATCGTATTGACGAAGGTGTGCATGTCAACGTGGGGCGTCTCCCCGAGGTGGATCGTTCTTCCAAGCTGCGGACCGGCTTCATCAAAGACGATGCGCATCTCTTCCAGTTGGCGTGGAGAGGAGAGGGGGTTTAGCGATTCGTGTCCGGCTAGGTCGATCCCGATGATCTTCGAGCTCCGCTCGCGCCACAAGCGTATCTTACGAGCCAGCGCTCTGTTTGCTTCAAAGGTCATATCGCGACCGAAGCACAGGATATGCCCTACGTGGATGCGATGCTTTAAAGCCGACTCCACCTCATCAAGTGCATCGATCGAGGATTTGATGATCCGGTCTAGATCGTAGAGGCCAGCGTGGCTCCCTTTTAGAAAGACGGTCCCGGTGCGTTTAAGGGGGTTCCAGCGTAGCTCAAGTCGCCGCAGCGCAAAGAGGCAGGGCGGCGTGTCAGAGATACCACGCTCACCGTGTGGATAGACCATACCCCCTCGGCTGTACGCGTGATGAACAGCGGTAATGACGCTCTCTCGCACAGCGCCGGGACCTGACTGGATCAGCTCAATCTTGTCGAAGACGTTCAGGTAGCTGTCGAGGTCGGGGAGCGACTCCCGCAGATCGAGCATCCCAACGAAGTCCTCGTACCCGACCCCGATCCCCCGGATACCTCTGTCGAGGGCTATCTCCCACAGCCTGGAGAGAGGGACGGACCCTCCGAGGTGCACGTGCAGCTCCGTCACATCGCGGGGCCAGGGGATCTCGTGCGCGGAAACTCGTTTTGACCGTTGATTCATGTAAGCACGCGTAGTCGATGCAGTTCTGAAAGCTTTTAGGGTCGGAGAAATTTTACGAGAAAACCCCCCTGACGAACGCGATCGAGCGCATCGTCCAGACCTGCATGTGACATCTAATCGGTTAAGCTCTATGTAAATTCCCCCCCCTAACACAGAGCACTAGGGGCGGTTTAAATGTGAGGTTTAACCAGTGTTTGAAAGAGAGCCAACGAGCATTATGAGTGGTCGAGAGTCAGTTAACACCGATGGTGGACAGGAGTATCAGAGCAAGAAGGTCTCCATAAACGGCCAAACGGTCACCCTGTATAGTAGCAACGGGCAGACCTGGTTCTCTTCGCCGGAGGAGATCCCTGAGGTGATGGCGCGGTTAGACAATACCCGTATCTTACTTAATGATCCCAAGGGCGAGGCAGCTCCGCTACCTCCGAAGGCTACCTCGGCTAAGTATCGTATTCGCGGGCCGAAACCTCGTCCAATCCTGCAGCAGGATGGAAGAGCGATAACTGGCACGCCGGTCGATCCGATCTCTGCCTCCTCCGTGGAGGTGAAGATGGGCGATACGGCCCTGGAGGTCGTTAATAATGCGCGCAAGGGAGAGGGTCATTCTGCAGGTGCGTCGCGCAAAGGTGAATCTCGGGCTGAGAGGAAGAAGCTAGTCGCGCCGGTTTCAACCGGGCCTAAACCGGTCAAGGTTGCGGCAACAAAAGCTGCCCCCGCTGACTCAAAGGTTGCCGCCAAGGTCAAGGCAGAGAGCGCTACACCGAAGAAGGTAGCTGCGGCCAAAGCCACAAAGGAAGCAAAGCCCTCTACCACACCCGAAAAAGCAGCGTCCGTCGTTGGTAAGTCGGGAGCTAAGAAGGCCACGCCCACAAAGGATGTCCCGAAGAGCGTAGCCCCTAAATCGGTAACGCCGAAGAAAGGATCCGTAGCAAAGAAGCCAGCAAGTAAGAAAGCTTCAGCGAGCAAGAAGAAGGGCTAGTATCTCCGTCAATGACCCAGAGAGACGTGATCTCGCACGGTCAGCGCGGGTTTGCCCTCGATCTCTGTCAGCGGTATGCCGCCTAGTTTCCCCATCCCCTCAAACCTATCGGGAAGTGTGGCGCTGATGGTAACGGTTGCAAGAGCTGGCTTAGCGGCGGTCCGCAGGCTTACTTCGGTAATGGCTGGTACCCGTCGAATCACACCCTCTTGTTCAATAAAGAGATAACTTACCAAACGTCCACTCCAGATACCCTCCTCACCTGCGTCAAGAAGGGTCATGTCGCTCTCGATGCGTCGCAGAGTCGGGGTACCGGGATCTCCCTGGGGGATCGGTTGGATGTGCATCGGGGTTATGAGGAGGATTCGCGTGGAGACTGAGTCCCCTTGAGTTCGCGCTGAGACCGTAAGTGTGTAGTTCGGGCGCGTAACAGTACCGTCATACTCGCGCGTTGAGGGCAGTGGGGCTTCACCGGCCGGAGCCCTTGAGTCGGTGATGCCGTGTTCCCGTGTGAGCGGAACGTTGGAGCGTACCGAGCGCAGCCCGGGCTTGCCGATGAATATCTTATTTGTGCCGATGAGCACGGCCACCCCAACGATTAACATCCCGATCATTTGAACGCCATTTAGGCTCGTCTTTCGGCGAGATACGGAGCGTATGCGAATCGATCGACAGCGGTGGTGGCGTTTGGCAGGAATGATCGTCGAGTGAGCAGATGAATGGTGTGGTGCAGGGAGGTCTCGTGCCGCCCGACCGGTGTGGTGTCTCCTATCGTGATCGTGGGAGGCTCGCGCCGCAGCCGGCAAGGAATGCTGCACCCCTTGGGCTCCATGTGAAGAATTCAGGGTGAGAACGAAATCTCTGGGGGTCGTGGTCGATGCCGCCAGCCCTAACGATGGAGCTTGTAGGAGCTCGCTCAGCTGAGCAGAGATCGCCGAAAGCTCAGGCTGCTCAGGCGCGGTTTCACACAGACCATCGTGCGGCGCTAGGATGCTGACGCGGGCTCCAAGCCCCTCAAAGATCTCAGCTAGTACGGAAGGATCTCGTAGCGAGCTACGACTACAGATGATAGACACCCCCGGCTGCGAGAGCATGCGCTCGGTTTCTTCCACTGAAAGATTCAGGTCGTGAAGACAGAAGGCTCTAAAGCGCTGCTCTGCGACCTGTGATTGATCTACAAAGCCTTCGAAGCTGAGCGCAAAAGGCGCCTCATGAGATGCGATCTGGTGTGGTTCTGTCATATGCTCAAGAGGGAGGTGTCGGCCGAAACAGTGCGGTGGTTAAGGGATTGAGCCACATAAGTAATCAGCCGGGATAGCCAAGGTATTGTCGGGCTACGTCCACCAAGAGCCAGCGGGTGTGGCCTCGTCCCGTTCAAGGATTCTCCCATACGACGGGGGATGGCGGTGGGTGGCATGGCGTCGGGAGGGGGCACCGCACCCCCCCCATGCTGCTGAGAGAGCGAGTATAAGGCGGGTAAGAATTCCCATTGCGAAGGGCAGGGGGTAGTTCTTAACATCTCCAGTAACTTACGGAGGCGATTGAGTATCTTCGGTGGGCAGAGTATACAGGTAGGTGGGACAGACGAGGAGTAGCGCAGGTCATGGGATACATCGAAGAAAACCTCATGTCGGATGAGGAGTTGATACACGTGACCCGCCTGCATCCGATCGTACTGCTCGTACCGGCGATGACGACCTCTTTTCTTGCGGGCCTGATCTCGATAGTCAGGGATATCCCGTGGGCCTTCTTCGCTGTCGCTTTCTTACTGGCGCTGTCAGCGTATCGTCTCGTCGGTCGATTAGTGTTCTTTTTAACCTCTGAATTCGGAATCTCCTCGAAGCGAGTGTTGGGTAAAACCGGTTTTATTAAGCGTCGATCACTCGACATCGTGCTCGTAAAGGTCGAGGCGATCCGTCTCGACCAGAACATCCTCGGACGACTCTTTAACTATGGGAGCGTCGAAGTTACTGGAACCGGTGGCACCGAAGAGGTGCTTCGGTTTATTCCTGAGCCGCTGGCGTTTAGGAATACTATCCAAGAACAGCTGTGGCGACTTAACAAAGACAAGACCGACGCTGAGCGCCTGATGGAGATGTAAGTCGCCACGGTTCTGTAGTTTAAGAAGCGACCTCATCACACAGAAAAATCCACACAACTTTTTCTGCTCTGGGCCGAACTATGCAGAGGGCCGATGAGGAAGGTGAGGCAAAACCCAGTCTCCATTTCCGCAGCTGAAAGGGTTGTGCCACGCTTCCGCGGACAAGAGGCAAAAAGCCGGTGATCGCTTCGTTTCCTCCATCCAGCGTGAAGAGGCTACGAACGAAACGGAGTACGTGTGAGTGTTGAAATGCGAACAGATGGTGAGCGAGAACGGATCCTGGCCCTCACCTGTATGGCGCTCTGCCGTACCGACAAGCACGAGGTGATGCGAGTGGTATCGCAAGGGGGTACCTTCAGCGAACTCTTCGAGCAGCTTGAAAAGCCTTTTGAAGTGAATTCCCCGCCACCAGAGATTGAGGCGATCCTTGAGCGATGTCACCGACACGAGGTCGATGTGATCCCTCTGAGTAGTGCCAGTTATCCCTCCTTGCTCAAGAGCACCAGCGCACCGCCATTAGCGATCTTTATGCGTGCCAGAGTAAGAGAGGTGCGGTTTCCATGTAACTCGATCGCTGTTGTTGGTGCGAGGTCAGCGTGTATCGAGACCTGCCATACGACATCGCGCTTAGCATACGACCTCGTATCTGCCGGGTGCTCAGTCGTGAGTGGATTGGCGCTCGGCGTCGATGGAGCGGCGCATCGAGGTGCTATCGCGGCAGAGGGAGCGTGTCCCACGATCGCGGTGATGGCCAACGGTCTCGACACCGTGTACCCACGATCGCACGAGTTTTTAGCGCGGAGTATCGTTGATCGCGGCGGTGTTTTAGTGTCTGAGTATCCCCCCGGCACGCAACCCCTCAAACACCACTTCCTGGAGAGAAATCGTATCGTCGCCGGATTGGCACGGGGTATCGTGGTCGTTCAAGCAGGAGAACGAAGTGGCTCGCTTGTAACAGCGAACTATGCCGGTGACTTCGGAAGAGATGTCTTTGTGCTCGAGCGAAGCGAAGATCACGATGAGCGCTATCGTGGGTCGATGCGGTTGTGCGAAGAAGGGGCGATACCGATACGTGATGCCGCGCGGGTGCTGGCTGAGTACGGACTCTGTAAAGAGCAGCACGGCAGTGAATGGGTCACCATCAACCGCAAGGAACTGACAGCGATCTGTGACGGTTCAACTGAGCGAGCGCTCACCTTGGAGCTCGAAGGAACCCTCGTCAGGCTAAGCGGAGACCTCTTCTCTATACGCAGGACGGCCCGGGGCTAGGGGCCATCATATTGACTTGTCTCGCCCCCTTGACTACTCTATTGGGGCTTGATGTTCAGACCAATGCAGCATCGGAAAACCCTTATAAGTTCCCGAGAAGATTGCAGAGTCTGACTCCCATGGTGGCTGTAGCTCAGTCGGTAGAGCACCGGATTGTGGTTCCGGGTGTCGTGGGTTCGATCCCCTCCAGCCACCCCACCTTCGCTCCGTTCGCAAGCTCACGGAGCTTCGGCGGGGCAAGCCCACTTTGCGAATCAATACTTTTCTATACTCGATAGAGCGAAGGTGGCTCCGACGAAGTCCGCTTCCTGCGGACGAAGTCGAGCGGGCAAGCCACTAAATTTCAAATAATAGGAAACTTTCGTCTCGAATCTCCGAATACAAATTGGGAGGTTCTAATGCACATCGTCTATCTACTTCGCAGCAAGAAAAACCCCAACCGCGTTTACGTTGGCTTATGTGGGAGCATGAAAAACCGCCTTGCCGAACACAATGCAGGCGAATGCAAAACCACATCGGAGAATCGTCCCTGGGAGGTTGATATCGCAATTTATTTTCGGGAGGAACAGAAGGCGCATGCCTTTGAGAGATACCTGAAAACTGGCTCAGGTCGCGCATTCTCCAAACGACATCTTTAAGAGACTTGATTCAATTCCAGAAGCATTTCGTTTGCACTCTGAAATCGCTTATCAGGCTCTCGGTGCATTGCCCGTAAAATAATTGCATCAAGCGCAGGCGGACATTCGCGTCGAGTTGAGCTGGGCGGACTTGGATCTGATTTAAGCCTCTTTGTCATTGTCTCGTATACGGAATTAGCTCTGAATGGAGATTGTCCAGTGACTAGCTCATAACTCAACATGCCAGCAGCATAGATGTCTGTGCGCCAATCAATCTCGCTGTTTGACATATATTCAGGAGAAATATAGTCCAGGGTTGCAGCGACACTATCGTCGTTCTTTAAAGACCCATCTTTTCCTGAGCAGCAAAAATCAGAAAGTTTAACCTCGCCGCTGCTGGTCAGAAGCACATTTTCAGGTTTGATGTTTCGGTGGATCATCTTTTGATCGTGAATTGCTTGAATGCCACGGATAACTCCACTGATAATACCTATAGCATCGGGAATAGATGGAAGCGACTTTGCTTCAAGACGCTGAGAAAGGTCACCGCCATTGACCAATTCCATCGCATAACCGATATGCTCGCTACTTTCTACGAACTCGTTAGCGCACACTATGTTCCGGTGAGAAAAAAGCGCGAGATGTTGGAAGTCACGTTTAATGCGTGAAATGGCGCCTGGGTCTTTAGCGATATCGGGAAATAGAACTTTGACTGCGACTTCGCGTCCGGACCGTGCATTATCTGTGCAACGATAAACTGTCGCCAGACTTCCAGCACCAAGCTGTCCGAGCACTTGATATCTGCCAGCTATGTTCGACGGCGTTTGCATTGACTCTCCCTATCAAATCATATCGGTGTCTTTTTCAAGTATTTTTAGCGAAATTTGAGCAGTATATAGCCGCTAAACGACTAGTTTCAGAAAATTTCAGGACATTTCTGAATTCCCCCGAAATTGGGTGCAAAAAGGATGCACGATCTGACAAAACCCCCATTTTTAGCGGGTTTTAAGGGCTTCAGATACTCCACCCCATCATCTTCCTATTCGAACTTGGCTTCGCCAAGATTCGAATGACGGGTTAGGGGCATGCCCCTAACAACCCCGTTTCTCCCGCTCGGCGCTCGCGCCAAGGGGCTGCCGCCCCTCTCGCCCCTGATCGGGGCTTCACCCCGCTTCCGTGAAAGTTAGAGACGTTTCAGAAGCTGGATGCCCTGTGGGTGCACACTTGAAATTACATCTATGATTCGAAGGATTACAGAAATTTAGATACTCTACCCCATCAGCCTCCTATCCAAACTTGGCTTCACCAAGATTTAGTTGACGGGTTAGGGGTATGCCCCTAACAACTCCGTTTCTCCCACTCGGTGTTCCCGCCAAGGGGCTGCTACCCTAACTGCCTGCGAGCTTGTTGAGGGGAGTCGAAGGGCTGTCGCCCCTGGACGGGGCTTCACCTCGTTTGGAACTTCTTTCAAATTCCAATCATCTTCTCACCTTCGTTTCGCCTGTACGTAGCGACTATGTCCGGAAAGATATTTGGTGTGTCGTCTGATGACCTCCCCTGACAATCGCTCAAAGTGCCCGTTTACGATAGTTTCGGCGACTTTCGGAAAGCTCTTTGATAAATCAGAAATCACCCACCCAACGGCTGTTTGTATAAATCGCTCGTCCTCAACTACGAGTCTTGAGATCGTATCCTTAATCAGGGGGTGATAGCTCTTGACTTTCGTTGCACCGCGAAATGCGACAATCGAGGCCCGCCGCTGCCAAAGATTCTTGCTCCGACACCACGACGCGATACGCCTAGCCGCAGTTCGCTCGTTCTGCAAAACCAATGGGTCGACCACTCTTACGCACAGCCAATCGGTTGTGGACCAGTCCCACAAGGCGCCCGCTTTGAATAGCGATTCCAGCTCCTGAATCAACTCTTGATGAGCGATCTGCCCAAGAAGATATCTCTGCATGTAAAAGATTCCGGCGAATTTATCCTCCGCCATCATTTGGCGCATCAGGCTGCTGGCTATCTTCAACTGAACGCCTGCGGGCAGCTTATCGAGCTTATGTTCCAGCCGCCACTTGGAGACGATCTTACTTACGTCCGGAGATTTGACACCACGATACTCAATGACGTGCTTAAGGTAGTTCTGGAACCATATCCTCGTAGCTGGACGCGCAGCACGATCAAGCTCGAATTGAAGGTCCCGTATAACCGACGCGGCGCTCATACATCAAGAATATAAGACCTTGTAATTGGCTGATCAAGCCCTCTTGCGAATCTCTTCTCGCACGATCTCACGGATGCGCTTTTCACCAACAGGCGTTAGCTTGCGCTCCTTCTTCCGCTCGACAAAAGCTCTTAGCACTTGATTGAGAACGGTCTGATACTTTTGACGTAAGCGCCGCAGCAGCGACGGCCCTAATCCGGCTTGCGAACGTCCTCTTTTTTTGGAAGCGGTTTCCAATTTTGAGGCAGCAGCTCATGCAGCGTAAGCTGCGAATGGTCATTGATACGGCTCAAGACATCAGTAAGGTATTCGTATGGCTCGATCCCTGCGAGCTTGCACGATGCGATTAACGAATACATAACGCAGGAGCCTCAGCACCGGTCTCGCTCGCACAGAAAAGCCAGTGTATTTACGGTTCCCTTTGGTGCCCTTACCAACAAGTACCGGGGTCTCGTCAGCAAAGACGCTCCCTGCCTCAAATACAGACCCAAGTAGTGTGTCGTAGAGCCGTCCGAGTAGCTGTGCTACCTCAATAACGTACCGAATCAAAGTATCCCTCGAGATCCGGATCCCTTGACTCTTCAACATCTGCTCTTGCCGGTAGAGGGGCAGATGCCATTGAAACTTCATTATCGTGATGTATGCAAGAAATGACGCATCAACACACCGCCTCGGTAAAACAGCCTCCGGTGTCAGAGGTTGTACAATTAAGCCATCGCTTTGCTTACGAACCACGCGCTTAATCACTTCTCCGTAAAACTGAGACGGCTCAACGCACAGCCTCTCGGTAACCTTCGTAGACATCACAGCGCCAGCTGTCTCTCCCTCATCAATAACTGTCTCCCTACGCTCAAGGTGGTCAGGGAATCGCCCTTGCTCGTCCAGAGCCCCCTCAAGCCTCGCCTTCTTCGATGGACTTCGAGGAGTTGCCGTCTTGGGTGCTGCTGGCGCTACTGCTCCCTGGCAAGGTACGATAGCCCTTCGAACGAACGGCGCATGTCAGTCGGCGCATCGTGCACGTGGACCCGAACTCTGCTGTTAACGCTCAGCATCGCTCGAGTATGTCTATGAGCTGCCTTACTCGCTTTTCGCTGAATAGTGTTGGTACGCGTAGTTCACGCCCGTTCTTCAGGGATACTACGTACTCCCCGGCGCCGCCTGTAGCTGGTAGCGCTACTTCTCTAAAGCCGTCACTGCCACTCTTAGCTTCCGTCTTTTTGATAGCACCCTTAAGAACCCAGTAAGCAACCCCACGCTCTATGCTGAACTCGCGCATGCTTTGACCACTCTCCATGAACTCTTGATACAGTCGTTGTCGCCCCGCTCTCTTTGAACTCGTTTCTACAGGCATACGCTCCTCCTTCGGTTGCACGTTATGCCGTCTCCTTAATAGGATTGATTGCAGGTCGGAAGAACGCCGCTCGTGCGGCGCTTACCTTTTGACCTTTGGCACTCGCAATCTTCTTGAGCGCATTCAACACATCTTCATCCAGCATCGTAGTGACCCGAACTTTGACGTGACGAGGCTCAAGCTCAAGATCATCAAGTTCAACGTCACCAAATATCACGTCTTTATCCATCGCGCCTAAGTACGCTAAGAGAACATGAATCCTTGATGCATATCAGCTGCACGGGTAAATAAAGTGTAATACTATCTAGTAGTAAGGGCGAAATAGATACTCGACCCCACAACACTTTTGACATTTCAAGAAAGCCCCCTGAAATTTCTTGAAATGTCAGTTCGCATCCTACTCCGAAACTTGGTTATCGGATTTAAACTTCTCAGCAATCCACATCTTAACCAGCGACTGCCTGGTGATGCCTAAGCGACGAGCTTCTTTATCAAGGCTATCGATAACCCAGACAGGAAAATCAATATTCACTCTCTTCAGCTCGGCATTTACTCGCCGTGCCTTTGATTTATCCAAATACTTAGTGACATCCTCGCCACGATCAAAAGCATCATCAAAATCTTTTGC
>Ga0169931_10001668_pt1 | contig 36532 bp, 29 predicted proteins | sample Kivu_15m_20L_FD_129675 | JGI IMG/M metagenome (GOLD analysis project Ga0169931, IMG submission 129675) | Freshwater microbial communities from Lake Kivu, Western Province, Rwanda to study Microbial Dark Matter (Phase II) - Kivu_15m_20L... | ecosystem: Environmental > Aquatic > Freshwater > Lake...
TGCTTTATATCCACAATCAGGTGATGACCACCACCAAGGGCATCCAACTCTATTTTCAGGATGAGCCGGGCATCAACACCATCCGCCACATCGAGAATGCGATAGGTGGCGATATCGAGAACCTGAAACTATCGGCCTCTGGCATCAGCCGCGCCACTATTGATGCAGCCAAGACCGATGTACGGATAGCCACTCTCAAACTCGATGAGAAAGGCAGCACCACCACCAGCAATACCGAGGTGAGCATGATGGTGGGCATGTTGTGCGGCATCCTCATCTACCTGTTCATCTTCCTTTATGGTGTGCAGGTTATGCGGGGGGTGATAGAGGAGAAGACCAACCGTGTGATAGAGGTGATCGTGACATCGGTCCGGCCTTTTGAGCTGATGATGGGCAAGATTGTGGGCATCGCGTTGGTCGGCCTTACCCAGTTCGCTCTGTGGGTGGCGCTGTCCACTATTTTCATCACCGGGGCCAAAACAGTGATGGGCGACCTGATGGACGAACCTGTGCCCGGGGTGAGCATTGAGCAGGCCATGACGCAGAGCAACCAGTTGGTGCCCACTGACCCAGAGGTGCAGAAGGCCCAGCAGACCGCCATGGACGAGACCTTTGCCATGTTGGACAACATAAATTTCCCGCTCATCATCAGTCTGTTCATCTTCTATTTTATGGGTGGATACCTGCTTTACAGTGCGCTGTTCGCAGCGGTCGGTTCGGCAGTCGACAGTGAGGCCGACACACAACAGTTCGTGTTGCCCATATCGCTGCCCATCATATTCGCATTCATGGCCGCCCAGTTCATCATCACCAATCCATCGGGCCCGTTGGCGTTCTGGATGTCCATGATCCCGTTCACATCGTCCATTGTCATGATGGTGCGCATACCCTTCGGGGTCGATGCGTGGCAGGTGCTGCTAAGTATGCTGCTTTTGGTGCTCGGTTTCCTCGGGACCACGTGGCTAGCCGGCCGTATCTACCGTACCGGCATACTGATGTACGGCAAGAAGGTCAGTTACACCGAGCTTTGGAAATGGATGAGGCACTCGTGAGTCTCATCCCTATCAATCAGTAGCCGGTTCAACCCATTGATCAGTCGATAAGATGTACGCAGTCATCTTCACTTCACAGAAATCGGATAGCACCGAGGGATATGCCGAGATGAATGCGGCCGCATATCGCGAAGCCACAGGCATTGATGGATTCCTTTTCGAGGAATCGTGTAGGCAGACGGATGGGTTCGGGGTGAGCGTGAGTTACTGGCGCGATCTGGAGGCCATTGACCGCTGGCGGAACAACGCCCTGCATCGCATAGCCAAAGAGAAGGGCCGAAACGGTTGGTTCGATCATTACAGCATCAGGATCTGTAAGGTTGAATCGGAACATATCATGAATCTCAAGGACAGGACTTGAAAATGGAAGGACATGTGAATCTGAATGTGGCCGATGGTATTGCCACCATCGAGTTCTATCACCCACAGAGCAACTCCATGCCCGGGCATCTGCTCAGGCAATTGACCAAGACAGTGGAACAGGCCGGTAACGACCCATTGGCGCGGGTCATCGTGCTGCGCAGTGCGGGACAGAAGGCATTCTGCGCGGGTGCCTCGTTCGATGAGCTGATGAGCATCGCAGACCTGGAGCAGGGCAGGGTGTTCTTCAGCGGATTTGCGGGGGTGATCAATGCCATGCGCAAAGCGCCCAAGTTCGTGCTGTGCCGCGTGCAGGGCAAGGCGGTAGGCGGTGGTGTAGGAATTGCCAGCGCAGCCGATTACACCTTCGGCACCAAGGATTCGTCTGTCAAGCTCAGCGAACTGGCAGTCGGAATCGGGCCATTTGTGGTAGGTCCGGCCGTTGAGCGCAAAGTGGGCCGATCGGCCTTTGCCCAGTTGAGCATCGATGCCGCCAATTGGCGCAGTGCCGATTGGGCCAAGGAGAACGGACTTTTTGCCGATGTATATGCCGATGAGGCCGCCATGGATGCTGCCATCGGGGCGTTGGCCCTTCGGCTCTCGAACAGCAGTCCCGAGGCCATGGCCGAGCTGAAGCGTGTCCTTTGGCAGGGCACCGAGCATTGGGACACCCTCTTGGCCGAGCGTGCCGAGATAAGCGGGCGTCTGGTGCTCAGCGATTTCACCCGCGACTTCATAGCGCACTTCAAGCAAGGGCAGCGGTAAGGTTACTTTCGCGCCATGAGCACTGCCACCGCATCGGATAACAGGCTGCAGACCGGCCGCGATGTGCTATCCAAGGCATGGCGCCTGATGTGCACGGCCCGCGCCATGGCCGCCATTTACGAGGAGAACGCCCGCATCACGGCCAAGTACGTACACGCCACAAGCCGTGGGCACGAGGCCATTCAACTGGCTGTGGGCATGCAGCTCACTGCCATTGACTGGGTGGCCCCTTACTACCGTGACGACAGCATCCTGCTGGGCATCGGGATGTCGCCATACGAGCTCATGTTGCAGCTCATGGCCAAGCGCGATGACCCCTTCAGCGGAGGACGTACCTACTACAGCCATCCCAGCCTCAGGCGCGAAGGCTTGCCGCGTATCCCGCATCAGAGTTCGGCCACAGGCATGCAGGCCATTCCTACCACCGGTGTGGCATTGGGAATCAAATACCGCGAGCAGGCCGATCTGCCTCTCACCGGATGGGGCAAGGAACACCCGGTGGTGGTCTGCTCCTTGGGCGATGCCAGCATCACCGAGGGTGAAGTGGCCGAGGCCATGCAGATGGCGGTGCTCAAGAGCCTGCCCATCATCTACCTGGTGCAGGACAACGAGTGGGACATCAGTGCCAGTGCCGATGAGATCCGAGTGCAGGATGCCACGGAGTATGCCCGCGGATTCAAAGGACTCGAGGTGCGCACCATCGATGGCACCGATTTCGATCTGTGCCACAGCACCATACAAGAGGTGATAGGCACTGTGCGCAAAGAGCGCAGCCCCTTCCTCGTCCACGCCAAGGTGCCGTTGCTCAACCACCACACCAGCGGTGTGCGCATGGAGTTCTATCGGTCGGACGAGAACCTTTCCGAGCATTGGGCCCGCGACCCGTTCAAGAAGTTCAGGGAGACGCTCTTGGCCAATGGTTTCGAGGCATCAGGGCTTGATGCTGCCGAGGCCGAAGCCCGCAAATTCGTGCAGGCCGATTACGAGAGGGCCTTAGCAGCACCCGACCCCGAGCCAGACGAACTGACGCGTCATATCTACGCACCCACCCCCGTTACAGAGGAGAAAGGCACCCGCACCCCAGCCGACCGTCAACCTACCGTGATGGTGGACAGTGCCCTGTTCGCCATTCGCGAGCTCATGGCCAAACACCCCGAGTGTCTGCTCTACGGACAGGATGTGGGCCGCAGGCTGGGTGGAGTGTTCCGCGAGGCGGCCACATTGGCCGAGCAGTTCGGTGACCACCGCGTTTACAACACCCCCATACAGGAGGCGTTCATCATAGGCAGTACCGTAGGCATGAGCGCGGTGGGCCTCAAGCCCATTGTCGAGGTCCAGTTCGCTGACTATATCTGGCCGGGACTCAACCAGCTCTTCACCGAAGTGAGCCGCTCGTGCTACCTCAGTAACGGCAAGTGGCCTGTGAGCTGCATCATACGAGTGCCCATTGGCGCCTATGGCAGCGGTGGGCCCTACCACAGCAGCAGTGTGGAGAGTGTGCTGTGCAACATCAAGGGCATCAAGGTGGCATACCCCAGTACCGGGGCCGACCTCAAAGGGTTGATGAAAGCCGCTTTCCACGACCCGAACCCTGTGCTCATGCTCGAGCACAAGGGGCTTTATTGGAGCAAGATCAAAGGCACCGAAGAGGCCCGCACCGTTGAACCCAGCGATGACTACATCATCCCGTTCGGTAAGGCTAGGACCGTGCTGCTGGCCGATGATGAGCAGGTGGGCAACGGACAATCGTGCGCCATCATCACGTATGGACGTGGGGTGTACTGGAGCAAAGGGGCCGCTAAGGAGTTCGCTGGCCGTATCGAGATCATCGATCTGCGCACCCTGCAACCCTTGGACGAGGAGGCCATCTATGCCGCAGCCCAGCGGCACGGCCGTGTACTGGTCCTCACCGAGGAACCCGTGTCCAACTCATTCGCCCAGAGCATCGCGGCCCGCATCTCGCAGCAGTGTTTCAGCTACCTCGATGCCCCCGTGCGTGTGGTAGGCAGTGTCGATACCCCCGCCATCCCGCTCAACTCTACCCTCGAGGCGGCTATGATCCCCAACGAGGAGAAGGTGGCCAAGGCTATCGGGGAACTGTTGGATTATTGAATGGGGCGATTTGGGGAATGAAGTGAAAGTGTAAGCTTCCCCAAAAGGGTAGAGAAATGAAGGTCTGTCAACCGACCATGACCTCCGCACCGGTGGCTCGCTCAAGCTCGAGCAACAGCGCCTGATCGGCACTCACACGGTACTTCTTCGAGTGCAGGCGTACACTCACGCCCTCATCGTTGCCCACGCTCAGGTTCAGTTTGCAGCTGCCCGGGTAGCGGGCCGCTATCTGCGCCAGGTCTTCACCAAGGCGCGCATTCACGCTGTGCAGCGGTAACCGTATGCTGATGCTGTTGGCCTTGCGCTCCAGCAGGTCGGTCAGCAGTTCTATGGCCACCACCTTGAACTCGAGCTGGGTCTTGTCGCGCCAGTCCTCTTTGTACACGCCTTTGATGAAAAGGAAGAAGCGGCTGTCCATGTGCGCCTTGTACTTCACGTAGTCCTCTCCGAAAAGGCGCAGCTCCATGCTGTCCTGGTAGTCCTCAACGGTCATGATGCCGAAGGGCTTGCCCTGCTTGCTCATGCGGTGGTCCACCTGGGTCACCATGGCCGCGAACTTGTACTCGCGCGTCCGCGACCGCTGTTCGGGGTCCTTGGCATCGCTGATGGTGCAGTTGCAGAACCGCTTCATCACGATCTGGTAATCATCGAGCGGGTGCCCGCTGATGTACACGCCCACCACATCCTTCTCGAGGTTGAGCTGTTGCAGCACGCCCCATTTCTCGCACACGGGCATGCTGGGTTCGGGCATGTCGGTCTTGCTCACCTCACCGAACAGCGACACCTGCTGCGACTGGGCATCGTCTTGCACGCTGGCACCGTAGCGCATGGCTTTTTCGAGGAAGATGGAGTTGCCATCGGGGTGGAAGTACTGGGCCCGGTGGGTGCCGGGGAATGAGTCGAACGCCCCTGCATAGGCGAGGCTCTCCATGGCCTTGCGGTTGGCCGATCGGGTATCGACACGGCTGCACAGGTCGAAAATGCTGGTGTAGCGGCTGTCGGCCCGCTGGGCCACAATGGCATCAACGGCACCTTCGCCCACGCCTTTCACCGCACCCAACCCGAAACGGATCTGTCCTTTGTCGTTAACGGTGAATTTGAAGGCGCTCTCGTTCACATCGGGCCCCAGCACCTGTATGCCCATGCGCCTGCATTCGTCCATGAAGAAGGTCACCTTTTTCAGGTCGTTCATGTTGTGCGTCAGCACGGCCGCCATGTATTCGGCCGGCCAGTTGGCCTTCATGTAGCCTGTGTGGAAGGCCACCACGCTGTAGCACGTGCTGTGGCTCTTGTTGAAAGCGTATTCGGCAAATGCCTCCCAGTCCTTCCAGATCTTCTCGAGCTTGTCCTCGGGGTGGCCCTTCTCCTTGGCGCCCTTCACGAACTTGGGTTTGAGCACATCAAGGTCCTTGCGGATCTTCTTGCCCATGGCCTTGCGCAGCTTGTCGGCCTCGCCCTTGCTGAAACCGGCCAGTTTCTGCGACAGCAGCATCACTTGCTCCTGATACACCGTGATGCCGTAGGTCTCCTTGAGGTACTCCTCCATCTCGGGCAGGTCGTAGGCTATCTCCTCGCGGCCTATCTTCCGTGCTATGAAGTTGGGGATGTACTCCAGCGGCCCCGGGCGATACAGGGCGTTCATGGCTATCAGGTCTCCGAACTTATCGGGACGCAGCGCACGCAGATGCTTCTGCATGCCCGGACTCTCAAACTGAAACGTGCCGTTGGTCTCGCCACGCTGATACAGGGCGTAGGTCTTGGCATCATCGAGCGGAATGAGGTCGGGGTCGATGTCCACCCCGTGCCGGTCTTTCACCAGTTGTATGGCGTCTTTCAGGATGGTGAGGGTGCGCAGGCCCAGGAAGTCCATCTTGAGCAGGCCGGCACTCTCCACCACGCTGTTGTCGTACTGCGTCACGGCCAGATCGCTGTCCTTGGCCACCCCAACGGGTATCAGGTTGCTGATGTCCTCTGGGGTGATGATGACCCCGCAGGCGTGGATGCCTGTGTTGCGCAGCGAACCTTCCAATACACGGGCCTGCCGTATGGTCTCCGACATCAGGTCGTTGCCGCCTGCCAGGTCGCGGAAGCGCATGGCCGTCTCTTGGTCCTCGGGCCGTTGTATGGCTTTTTTCAGATCGGCCTCCGGCAGATTGATGAGTTTCTCGAGGCTGAGGTTGTCGGGCACCAGCTTGGCCAGCATGTTGGCCTCATCGAGCGGCAGGTCCAGAACACGGGCGGTGTCGCGCAGGGCCGATTTGGCGGCCATGGTGCCGTATGTGATGATCTGCGCCACCTGCTTGCTGCCGTACTTGTTCACCACATAGTCGATGACACGGCCGCGACCCTCGTCATCAAAATCGATGTCGATATCAGGCAGGCTTACCCGCTCAGGATTCAGGAATCTCTCGAACAGGAGGTCATATCGGATAGGGTCCACATTGGTGATGCCGGTGCAGTAGGCCACGGCACTACCGGCCGCTGAGCCGCGCCCGGGCCCCACCCACACGCCCATCCTACGGGCCTCGGCACAGAAATCCTGCACAATGAGGAAGTAGCCTGGATAGCCGCTCTTGGCAATGACTTCCAATTCAAAATCGAGGCGCTCGGTCACTTCATCGGTCAGCTCTCCGTAACGCACCCGCGCTCCTTCGTAGGTCAGGTGACGCAGGTAGGCGTTCTCGCCCCGTTTGCCGTTATCGCTGGCATCGAGGGGGTCAATAAACTCTGTTGGGAGTGCGAATGCCGGCAGCAGCGGTGAGCGCTTCAGGCTGTAACTCTCCACCTTGCCCAGTATCTCGCTGATGGTGGCGAAACCCTCCGGCACATCGGCAAAGAGGGCCTTCATCTGCGCCTGGTCCTTGAAGTAGAACTCGCTGTTCGGGAACTGCCGTTTTATCCACTGATTGCCGCGGCTGTCCTCGTTCAGCTTCAGGCTGTCCTTCACACACATCAGGATCTCCTGCGCCTTCGACTGCTCGGGTGTGAGGTAATACACGTTGTTCGATGGGAAGTATTTCACCCCATGCTTCTTGCAGAACCCGATGAGCACCTCGTTGAGTTTCTTCTCCTCTGGCATGCCGTGATTCAACAGCTCGGCATAGAAATCGTCACCGAACTGTACTTTCCACCACACGAAAGCCTCCTCGGCCTGCCGTTCGCCTACGTTCAGGATAAGGCTGGGCACCTCGCCACCCAGTCCGCCCGTGGTGGCTATCAGGTCGCCTTTGAACTCAAGGAGTTTCTCGCGGTCAATGCGGGCCACGTAATAGAACCCCTCGCTGAACGAGATGCTGCTCAGCTTGGCCAGATTGTGGTATCCCGCCTTGTTCTTGGCCAACAGCACGGTCTGGTATCCGTTGCTCTGGCGGCTGCGGTCGAGCCTGTTGTCGGTGAGGTAGAACTCGCAGCCCACCACACCTTTCAGCTCTTGGAGCGGCATGGCCTGCGACTCGCCTTTCTCTATCGCCTCGTTGTGCGCGCGGATCTTGCTGTTCTCCGATTCCACCGCATTGACGAATTCGAACACCCCGTACATGTTGCCGGTGTCGGTAATGGCAATGCCCGGCATACCCAGCTTGGCCGCCTTCTTCACCATGTCTTCCACCACGCACGTGGCCTGCAACACCGAATACTGCGTGTGGCAGTGGAGGTGAGCGAAATCGGATTGATGATTTATGACTGATGATTCCTGATTGACTGATGAGCGAAGTTCGTTGGTCAAAGCGGATTCGCTTGAGATTTCACCCCTTGTCCCTCGTGCCTCGTCCCTCGTCCCTTGTCCCTCAGCCTGTCCTGTGCCTGTCGAAGGGTCACTCGTCCCTTTCTTCGCATCAGCCACCTGCGTGCCCACACTGATGTCGGCTGGTGGCACCTGGCTGGGGTTGGCAGCTTTGAATGCATTGATGGCATCGCCTTCGAGCCCGGCTTTCTTGGCCGATATGACTCCGATGCGAACTGCTTCCAAGAAGCAACGGGCAGTGGCCACCACATCGGCTGTGGCGTTATGGGCCTCGTCAAATCCCTCCCCGAAAAGCTTCTTGTGCATCTCGGCCAGCTTGGGCCATTTGAACTTGCCGCCTTTGCCACCGGGCAGCGCACAGTAGTCGGTCAGCTCATCCTTGGTATCGATCACCCCGAAACGGGTCAGCACATTCTCGCGCTCTATCCGCAGCAATTCAGCACCGATGATGCTGATGTCGAAGCCGATGTTGTGCCCCACCAGAAAGCGCGTCATCTCCAGCGCTTTGCCGAATTCATCCAGCACCGTGCGCAGGTCTTCGCCCTCTGCCAAGGCCTTGGCCGTACTGATGCCGTGTACCTTCTCGGCATTGAATGGGATGTCGAAACCCTCGGGCCTCACAATGAAACTGCGGGCCTCCATCAGCTTGCCATCGGCACCGTGCAGCTGCCAGGCTATCTGCACCAATCGCGGCCAATTGTCCGAGTCGGTCAATGGTGCGTTGTAGTCGCGCGGTAGGCCGGTGGTCTCGGTATCGAATATCAGGTACATGGCGAGGGTCGGGAGGGCTAAAGGACTGATGGACAGGCGCTGGGTGAGGCGTCTAAGACGCAGTCACTGTCAGGCGAAGCTAAAACAGCTTGCCTCCTCAGCGCGCCAGTGTTGATAATTACTGGTAATGATGAATAGGGGAGGGCACCGTCCGGTCAGGTGAATCTGACGGGCCGGAATTCAGGTCACAACTTCCTCAGCTCCAGCGGGTCCTGATCGCCCGAGCGATCAATTGCGGTGCCGTTGATGCGGAACGTGCGCTTGGTGTTGCGGTAGCAGCAGCAGCAATCGGTAGGGTAGGTGCCACTGATTTCTATGTCGGAGATACGGTAGGCGTTCGACCCGTTGTCATCAAAGATCACGTATTCGAAGCTGCCGAACGCTTCTGTGTTGTTGAAAGGTGCGCCATCGGTAAGGGTGATGGTGCTATCGCCCGCAGCGAAATGCTCGGCCAGTCTGAACGTGTCTAAGCCGATGACAGACCCCTTCTCATACCGCACTATCGTGGCGTTGTCCACCTCTGCCCAAGAAAAATCGGTGGCATGGAAACGGAAACGCAGGGCGTTGATCTGAGCAGTGTCGGGCGCATCGCACTCCACATTGTAGCACGGGTTGCAACCTACGAAAGTGAGCAGCGCAGCGGCAGCGAAGAGAAGTCTTGAACGGGTCATTCGGCCGATTGTACCTGAGGCCGCAGCCCCAGCACTTGGGCCACAAAGCTACGTGTTTCGTTTACCACATCGCCCACCTGCTTCGATCTGAGCTTGCTGCATATCACATGCTCGCCCGCTTCGGCAAAGGGTCGGTCCCATTTACGATGAGCCGGTGTGCCGAGCTTGGAGTACATGTCGCGCATGGCCGGCACGCTCACCACATGGTCCTGATCTATCTCATCTTTATAGTAGTACCCTAGCATCACGGGCTGTTTCACATCAGCGAATGTCTTATCGGTCATCAGGCATTGAATGCTGCGTTGAACAGCAAGGATGCCATCCAGCCTGTAGCATGTGGTCCAGTATTTCTTGAATTCAGCATCCGCTTCGAAACAACGCTCCTTTCCCTCAAGAACTGTTTTAGCGATTCTCCAGAACCAAGGCCACATGATGATGTCTGCTCCGGGCACGGCCAGTTTAATGTTCGGTGACAATAGGATGAGCCCTGCCACCTCTTTGTGCTGGGCAGCCAGGTACAGTCCGTGTGTGGCCCCCGTGCTGCAGCAGATCAGAATCACCGAATCGCCTAACATTTTACCGATTGCCAGCGCCTCTTTGGCCGACTCGAGGTAATTCTCGGCCGTGAGCTGCCCCATAGCGCCCACCGTGTCGAGGCCGTGATGGACCATGCGCGGCAGGTACAGGTTGCATCCGAATTCCTTTGCCAACGGGCGGTGCAGCGGCTCGGCTTCGAACTTCGATGCTGAGAATCCGTGCAGATACACCATGGAATATGGAGTGCGCTTGCCCGTGCTGTCGGCCCAGACAATCTCGGCTTCGTTGTTCGGTTTCAGTGACGGATGCGCTGCCTCCTGCGCAGCAAGCCAGCCGTCTATTCCATCAATTGCGACAGGAATTTCGGGTAATGAGGGGTCGGGGATGAACACTTCTGGCCTCGGGCCGAGCGTGAAGACGATGGCCAGCAACACCATCACCCCAAGAAAGATGTACCTCTTTTTCATTCTTATGGGGTGATGAACAGCCGCTGATAGCAAGTGTTCCTTTTCATTCTCAATCCCTTCGTTTCACATCAAGTGCATCGCGCAGGCCATTGCCTACCAATGTGAACGCTAGCACCAGCATCATGATGGCCAATCCGGGCACGATGGCCAGATGCGGTTTGCCCATGATGATGTAGCCGTAATGGTCCTTGATCATGCCGCCCCAGGTGGGTGTGGGCGGCTGCGCACCTATGCCCAGGAAACTCAGCCCCGCCTCTATCAGGATGGCCGATGCGAAATTGCTTGCCGCGATCACGATCACCGGCCCCATGATGTTGGGCAACACGTGTCTGGCCACCGTGCGCAGGTGCGAGAATCCAAGAGCGCGGCACGCCTCAACGAACTCGCGACTGCGCAGTCCCATGATCTCGCCTCGCACAATGCGCGCCACCTCTACCCACATGGCCATGCCCACAGCTATGAACACTTGCCACAGGCCTTTGCCCAACGCCAGCGTGAGCCCGATCACGAGCAGCAGCAGGGGTATGCTCCACACCACGGTGACGAACCACATGACCACGCGGTCCACCATTCCACCGAAAAAACCAGCCATGGCACCCAACGACATCCCGATGAGTAGCGACACCCCAACCGCCACCAGCCCAACAGCCAACGACACCCGCGAACCGAGCACCAATCGGCTGAGCATGTCGCGCCCGAAACGGTCGGTGCCGAGGTAGAACGTACACTCGGCCAATGGTTTGTCAGCCCGGAGCGCTGTACGTGGCAAATAGAGCACTTGGCCCTGGTTAGGCACCGCCCCGGTGTAGCGTTCGCCTACAAGGGTGTCGCCCTGCCATGTTGCGGCATGGAGCGGGATCTCGGTGCCAAGGGCGCCATCGATGGGGTAGGCCAACAGCACCTTGAACATGGGCGGGCGTGCAGCCAGTTCAATGTGCTGTGTGTTGGCATCGGGGCTCGTATCGGGCGTGATGAAAGGCCCAACCAAAGCCACAACAGCAGTTAATATGACCAGCACAGCCCCGGTCATGGCCACGCGGTCGGCCACGAAGCGCTTGCGGGCCAGCTGCCCTAACGATGTGCCGCGCTCAGTGTTTGCCAAGGTCTATCTGTCTGCCTTTCCAAACATAGCGGCCCGCGGGCAGAAACCCCACCAAGGGCACATAAAGCAGCATGTACAGCTCAGCCAAGAGCAACATGCCCCAGCCGCAACGCGGTTCCAGGTCGCGCTGCACCGCACGCACCAGCATCAGGTCGGGTAGGGTCTTCAATATCAAACCCCAGATGGCCCAACTGAATCCGAAAGGAATGAGGATGAGGCAGATGAGGGCGGCCACGTTTCCAAAGAAGGTCACAATAGCCGTGGTGTTGACCCACGCATCGGAATACGAACCGCGCTTGGACAGCCATCGTCTGCGTTGGCTGAGGAAATCTGCAAATGCATCTTTGGGTGATGTGGCCACCACTGCCTTGAAGTCGCGGCAGAAGGCCACCGACCCTGGATGCGGTCTGTGGATGCGCAACATGAGGAACACGTCATCGCCCGATGGGTTGTGCTTCAGGCCCTGATATCCGCCAAGGGCGATGAAATCATCGCGCCTGAACAGGATGTTGGCCCCATTGGCCATAACGGGATGGCCGTGCTGCACCATGCCGCCTGTTACGCCCATTATGGCATTCATCTCCATGGCCTGCACCGTTCCGAATAATCCATCGGCCGGACTCAGAATGACTGGGCCCAGCACCATTCGCACGCCCTTTTTGTCAATCTGTGCAAGCATGGTCTGAAGATGATCTGGACCAAGACGGCAGTCGGCATCAGTACAGAGAATCAGTTCAGAATCGGCCTGAGATATAGCCGCTTCAATGGCGGATTTCTTCCCTTCGCCACTTTCAAGATCAATGAGGCGGAAACGCGGATCAGTGCCGATGGCGGCAGAGGCTTCGGCATACGTGCCATCGGTGCTGTGATCATTCACTATGATGACCCTGAAAGCCTCATGTCGTTGGGCTTTAAGGTCGGAAATGAGGTGAGCTATGCTGCCCTCTTCGTTGCGTGCCGCCACCACCACTGTGACGGTGGCAGGGCTTTGTAGGTCTGTAACTGCGGGTAATTGTTTCCATCCCCACCATTGCCAGAGCACCAAGATGGCGTAGAGCGCAATGGGGATGAGCAGGAGGATGAACATCAGATGTCAATCTTCTTTGCGGAAGAACTTCATCTCGAAGATGAATACCACCCCCAGCAGAGCGGGCAGCACAAGATTGATGAACCACAGCACCGAACTTGCCGACACGATGCCGGCCACATTGTCGCTCAACTGCCCAATGAAATAGAGCGAGACGGTGCCACGTATGCCCAGTTCAGTAATAGCGATGGTGGGAATTATTGTCATCACGTAGTAGCTCAATCCCACCATCATTAGGCCTTCCAACAGAGGCACTTTCACCCCGAAGAGCCACAACAGTAACATGAATTGCGAACTGAACACCACATAGCGGCCTAAGCTGGCCAATAAGATTCGGAGGAGGTCGTTTCGATCGTGAAGCGTTAGGACCTTGGCGTACTTCTTCACCTTTTTAGACATTGGCAAGCGTTCAATATAAGGGGTCAATGCGTGCGAGTTGAGGTAGAACAGCACCAATAGGCTGCATATTATGATGGTGCTGACCGATGTTATATAATACCGAATTGGGTCCAAAGGGCCTAGGCCCACGAAACGGGGCAGGTAGAACGTGAGGGCGACCAGCCCTGCCATGACGGTGATCAGCAGCTGCGCCAAACTGCCCACAATGGTCAGAAGCACACCATCGATCAGATCGGCCTGCCGCAGGTGAAATACCCGGCCAGCGTACTCGCCTACGCGGTTCGGGGTGCATACTGCTATGGTCACCCCGCTGAAAACTGCCTTGAGCGAACGCCAGAAGGACACATCTTCCTTGCCGCGTAGCAGCACCTCCCATTTGTATGCCTCCAAGCTCCAGTTGATGGCCGTGCCCACAAGCAGAAGAATCAGGAACGGGATGGACTCGGACCGGACAAGCAGTTGGAGGTCATCGAGCACCTCGTGGCTGCGGTCCTTGAGCTGAATCTGCCTGAAAATGAACAACAGGGCCACAATAGCCACGCCCCATTTGATGACGAGGCTCAGGTTGCGTCTGTTCAGGTGCTTCTTCAAGTCCGATAGTTAAACGAAAAAGGACGGGCGAACCCATCCTTTCCCTTAATCTAACAGAATGTCGTATCTCAACGTCCGTTCATGGGTACATAGGCACGGGTCTGCGGCCCGGTGTAGATCTGGCGCGGACGACCTATCGGCTCCTTGTCGGCTATCATCTCTTTCCACTGGGCTATCCATCCTGGCAGGCGACCCATGGCGAACATCACCGTGAACATGTCGGTAGGTATGCCTATGGCGCGGTAGATGATGCCTGAGTAGAAGTCAACGTTCGGGTACAGTTTGCGCTCAATGAAGTACTCATCGTTCAGCGCGATCTCTTCGAGCTTCTTGGCCAGTTCGAGGGTCTTGTCCTCGATGCCCAACTTATTCAGCACATCATCGCAGCTTTTCTTGATGATGTTGGCACGTGGGTCGAAATTCTTGTACACCCTGTGCCCGAATCCGCTGATGCGGAAGGGGTCGTGCTTGTCTTTGGCCTTGTCCACCCATTTCTGGATGTTGCCACCATCGGCACTGATCTTCTCCAACATCTCAATCACGGCCTGATTGGCACCTCCGTGCAGTGGGCCCCATAGGGCACTGACACCGGCAGCAATGCTCGTGTAAAGGTTAGCTTTAGAAGACCCTACCATCCGCACCGTGCTGGTAGAGCAGTTCTGCTCGTGGTCGGCATGGAGAATAAGCAACTGGTCGAGGGCGCGAACCACCACAGGATCTATCACATACTCCTCGGTCGGCATCGAGAACATCATGTTTAGGAAGTTCTCGGTGTAGTTGAGCCTGTTGAGCGGATACACCAGCGGGTGCCCAACGCTGTTCTTATAGCTCCACGCAGCTATGGTGCTGATCTTGGCTATGAGGCGCATGATGGTGGTATCCACCAGGCTCTCATCGCGATCAGGATCAAGGCTCTCTGGGTAAAAGGTAGAGAGCGATATGAGCATGGATGCCAACACGCCCATCGGATGCGCCTTTTTGGGGTATGCATCGAAGAAGGCGCGCATGTCCTCATGGATCAACGTATGGCGCGTGATCTTGGAGCTGAAGTTGTCAAACTGCTCTTTTGTCGGCAGTTCGCCTTTGATAAGGAGATACGCCACCTCTAGGAAAGTGCTCTGGTCGGCCAGTTGCTCAATGGGGTAGCCACGGTAGCGGAGTATGCCCAGATCGCCATCGAGGAAGGTGATCGCGCTCTTGGTGGCCCCGGTGTTCTTGTATCCGGTGTCGAGGGTGATGTGCCCTGTCTCGTCCAAAAGCTTGCGGATATCCACCGCCCGCTCGTTCTCACTGCCCACTATCACAGGCAGTTGGTACACTTTTCCGTCCAGCTTCAGTTCAGCTACTTGATCCATTGCTCAGAGGTTCCTTCTGTTTTTTTGAGAGTGCCGCGATATTACGAAAAACTCGCCCCTGCCACGGAGATTGAGAGCAATCTAATTGCTTTTTCAGAAGGATGGCAGAGAGTGGGTCGAAGCACGCTCACAGGGTCAACATGAACGGAGGATCAATGTTCTGAATTTCTCCTTCAGAGCAACACTCCGCGGGTGTCGGTCACCGCCTTGGGCTGCCAGACACTGCCTTGACTCTCTGTCCGAAATATTGTTGCAAGACCAGGCAGCATGTGACCTCTCCCCCGACCCCTCTCCCAGTGAGGGGGTGACTGCACTTGAGAGCTGGTAGCTATGCATCGGGCGGGGCTGTTGTGATTAGAGGGGAGCATGAGGCCATCACTCCCTCACCACCACCATCCGCTCGCGCATAGCCGCCAAACCGGCTTGGTGCACCACGGCCATGTAAATGCCCGGTGGCAATTGGGAGACGTTGTGGGTTCCACAGAATTTATCAAAAGGTTGTGGGTCACGCTGTGAGTTCCACAGGAACTTTCACCACACTGTGGGTCACGCTGTGGGTTCCACAGGAACTTTCACAAAGCGGTGGATCATGCTGTGGATTCCACAGGAACTTTCACAAGGCTGTGGATCATGCTGTGGGTTCCATGGCATAAAGGTGGGGACCTGAGAAAAGTCGGAAATCCCCATATCGCTAGTCTCGATACACAGCCAATCAGTTGGCAATATGGAATTACGCATTATGAAGCTGATCAGCCCCAGTTCTTTGCCCACCCTGGTGAGGTATCCTTAACCACACTCTGCACTGGTGGCACCGCGCCACAGGCCAGCGCCTACGCGATCTGTACGTGGCCCAAGCACGGGCCGAGGCCGGCCTTGCCTGAGGGCGCAACGGTCACCGCCTCCCGCCTTGGCCGCCTTGGCCACCACCGCGGTTCTTCATTTCCTTGAGAATCTCGCGCTTGAACTTCTCCTCAGCACCATATAAACGAACCACTTTGGCCACAGGCAATATGGCTTTGAAGCGGCCTATGTACTCCTTGCGCAGGTCCACCTCCTTCTGCTCAAACTCGATCTCGCGGATCAGGGCGGCATCGAGGTCGCGGTCGTTCATGCTACTGAAGTTGGCCCGTACCTGTTCGTGGTTGGCACGCTGCATCTTGCGATTGGCCTTGCGCTTGTCGGAATATTCATTAAAAACGGGCCAAAATTTCTGAGCCTCATCGGTGGTCAGGCTAAGCTCGCGGGTCAGGAAGGCGATCTTGGCCGACTCCAGTTTGTCCATCCGGTCCTCAAGGTCGTCCTCGGGCTGTGCCATGGCATAGGCAAAGGGCAGCAGGGTGAAGGCAAGTATGGAAAGTGTGTTTCTCATAGTATTCAGATCTCAATGTCTTCAATCATCTCCTCATCAATTCCGCTCTCAATGAGCAGTTGCATGGCGGCATCTTCATCGGTGAAAACGGCTGTGTTGAGCGTATCGGGCAGCAGTAGACCGGAGGCCACCAGATCATCGGGCCCAGCATCGGTCAACAGCACAACTTCCTCAATGGTCAGGCCCTCAGTGGCCTCAGCCAGATCTATTTTGTCAGTAGCAGGGCCTTTGGTCCGGTCCAGGGCCACAATAGCCAAAAGAGTGATAGTGGCCACGGCACCCATGGCACCCAAGGCTTTCATCCAGTCAAAGGAGAATTCCGAACGCTGTTCCTTTTGTGCAACTTGCTGCTTACGAACGGCTTGCATCACGCGGGGAGTGAGGCTGTCAAAATACCCATCGGGCACATGCAGCGGGGTGGCGGCCTTCTGTGGGTCGGCCCCATCAAGTAAGCTCTTCTCGTCTACGTGTTCCATTTCGGGGTGTAAGATTATGATAGGTCGTTATGGTTTAATGATCGGTGACATATTTCTCCACCTTTTTCACTGCGTGGTGATACGATGCCTTCAAAGCACCCACCGAAGTGCCTAGCATTTGGCCCATGTCCTCATACTTCATCCCATCAAAATACTTGAGGTTGAACACCAGTCTTTGCTTGTCCGGCAGCTTGAGTATGGCTTTCTGCAAGCGCAACAATATGCGGTCACCACTCAGTTCAGGGTCGGCCTCCAGTTTGGCCGTAAGGTGGCGGTCCATGTCCTCGAAGCGGACGAAGAGACTCACACGTTTCTTATTTAGGAAAGAGAGCGTCTCGTTGGTGGCTATGCGATACAGCCATGTGAACAGTTGACTTTCGGCCCTGAACCGCTCAAGTGCGTTGAATGCCTTGATGAAGGTGTTCTGTAGTATGTCATCGCTGTCGTCATGGTCCACCACCATACGCCTGATGTGCCAGTAAAGCCTCGACTGGTAGCGGTTCACGATCTGCGTGAACGCCATGTTGCGCTGCCCCGGGTCGCGGAAGCGAGATACTAATTCCTCATCGGTCAGCGCTGGGGTCATATGTCATGCCGCTTTGCGTGCCACAGCCCGCACAGCAGCATCAACGATATGGCTTGTGCCGAGGCCGTACTTCTCCAGCAGCTCCTCGGGTTTGCCACTCTCACCGAACTTGTCGTTAACGGCCACCATTTCCACGGGGCGCGGCAAGTTGAGGGCGAGAGTCTGGGCCACACTGTCGCCCAGCCCACCATTACGCTGATGCTCCTCGGCCGATACCGCGCATCCTGTCTTTTTCACGCTGCGTAAGATGGCGTCTACATCCAAAGGTTTAATGGTGTGAATGTTTATCACCTCGGCCCGTATACCCTTCTCTTTCAGTATCTCAACGGCTTCTATGGCCTTCCATGCCAAATGTCCCGTAGCGAAAATGCTCACGTCAGCTCCTTCGATCAGCGTAACAGCTTTCCCTATTTCGAAAGGCATGTCCATAGGCCAGAAGTTGGACACTTTGGGCCGCCCGAAACGCAAATAAACCGGGCCTTGGTGAGTGGCGATGGCCTTTGTGGCCAAAAAGGTCTGGTTATAATCGCAGGGGTTGATCACGGCCATGCCAGGCAGCATCTTCATCAACCCAATGTCCTCCAATATCTGGTGTGTGGCTCCGTCTTCGCCAAGCGTAACACCTGCGTGTGAGGCACAGATCTTCACATTCTTGCCTGAATAGGCCACCGATTGGCGTATCTGGTCATACACACGCCCAGTGCTGAAATTGGCGAATGTTCCAGTGAACGGGACTTTGCCACCCACGGTCATGCCGGCCGCTATTCCAATCATGTTGGCCTCGGCTATGCCCACTTGAAAGAACCGGTCGGGAAATCTCTTCTCGAACTTGTCCATTTTGAGGCTGCCGGTCAGGTCGGCACACAGGGCAACCACGTCAGGATTCTCATTTCCCAATTCGTAGAGTGCGTCTCCGAACCCTGAGCGGGTGTCGCGGTCTTCGGTCAATTTTTGGTAATCCCTGTTCATTGAATCTCGATCAATTCTGACTTTCCTGATGTGATGATGAAGTCCTTCTCGATGGTATAGAAGGTGCGTTTGGAGGCAAGCGGGCGGTACACCACTTTGTATTCGCCTGGCTGAAGCACCACGGTCTCGCTGCCTGTGTCGTTCCTGAACGAATAGACCCAATCGAGCGTGTTGCCTTTGCGAACGAAGATGTCGCCTACACCCTTACTTCTGCGATTGATGTTGGCTATGCCCGGTTGGGGTACTTCAACTTTGGTGGTATGGCTCTGAATGATGCGCACGTTGTCGATGAGCATGCGGGGCAGTGTGAGTACCTCGAGGTCGTATTCACCTACGAGATACCGCTCTTTTGCATCGACCGATTGCACATTCAGCGTCTGCATCTCTCCCTTTCTACGCACAATGAAACTCAAATCGCGATAGTCGTGGCGGCCTAGCACTTTCATCTCCAGATCGCCCTGCGGACAGTCGATGCCCACAATGTTGTGAATGCCTGGAGTTAATATCACGCTGTCTTTTTCCACTGGTGGGATGGTGTGCACTTTGATGCGGTAGCTCGTCAGCGCATCGATGTTCAGCGTGTCGGGCATACCGTAGTTGTTGATCGTATGCACCAAGTTGTACCTCATGCGGCCGCTGTTGCGCTCGTAAAAAGTCATGTTCACATCCGTCTCGTTCGGGCGGCCGTAGGCGTCCATGAGGTTCACCTGCACCGTAGTAGGATTGAGTGCTTGAGTGATGACCACGTTGAGCACCTTACGGAAATCGGCCTCGGTACTGGCATCGAATACGTTGCCCACACAATTGAACCTTTTCAGTAGGCTCTCGTCAAGTCCTATCCCGATCACGAACGGCCGCAGCACAATGCCTTTGGCCTGCAATGCGGCTGAAATGGCACACGGGTCGCTATCGCATTCCTCAATGCCATCGGTTATAAGGATGATCATGTTACGGCAATCGGAACATGGTGGGAAGTCGGCAGCCGACTGCTCCAGGCTGTATGCGATGGGCGTGGTGCCTCTTGGCTGGATAACCTTCAGTTTTTCGCGAATGGCCTTCGAACCCTTGCCGAAAGGGACCTCTAGTTTCGTGTCCTTGCAGTCGCGCTGAGTACCGCTTATGTACGGGCTCTGATGGCCGTATGCGCGCAATGCCAGTTGCAAGTCAGGTACAGTCTCCAAACTGTCTATCAGTCCGGTGAGTATCTGCTTGGCCATATCGATCTTAACTCCGCTCTGCCAGCGGCCGTACATGCTCTGCGAGGCATCGAACAGGAACAGGATCCGGTTAGTGACACGCGGCTTCTTGGGCTGCTGCTGGGCAAACGCGCCCGAAGCCAGCACCGCTGTGATAAGGATTGAAATGAACTTCAGCAATTGAAGTCTCATGGTCTGGTCAGCTTTTGGCAATTGTCGGGCCAACAGTCACGCCAAGAAATTCATCAGTAGTCACCCATTGTCTCTTCCAACTGCGCCAACGCACGAGCAGCCTGATCATTGTTAGGGGCTACACCGTGCCAACTGTGCGATCCCATCATGAAATCCACCCCGTGGCCCATTTCGGTGTGCATCAGGTTCATAACAGGTCGGCCTTTTCCTGTTGCGGCTTTGCAAGCTGAGAGTACAGGCAGCAGTTTTTCAAGATCGTTTCCTTCGCTTTCAAAGACAATCCACCCGAACGCCTCGAACTTGGCCCTCAGACTCCCCATGTTCAGCACCTGGTCTGTATCGCCATCTATCTGGCGGCCGTTCACATCAACGGTGGCTATCAGGTTGTCAATTCCCTTGGCTGCTGCGTACATGGCAGCCTCCCAGATCTGGCCTTCTTGCAGTTCGCCATCGCCATGTAACGTATAGACGAGGTGCGGATCGTTGTTCATTCTCTTGGTGATGGCAGCACCGATGGCCACGCTCAGCCCCTGACCCAGCGAGCCCGATGCCATGCGCACGCCCTCGAGCTTCTCTTTGGTGGCCGGATGCCCTTGCAGGCGGCTGTTGAGTTTCCTGAATGTGCCAAGTTCATTGACCGGGAAATACCCGTAGCGCGACAGCACGCTGTAAAACACTGGGCTTATGTGCCCATTGCTCAGGAAAAAGACATCCTCGCCTTTGCCGTCCATGGTGAACGTTGTGGGCGGGCGCATCACTTCGTGGTAAAGTGCCACAAGAAACTCGACACAGCCCAACGAGCCGCCCGGGTGGCCACTCTGGCAGCCGTGCACCATTCTGATTATGTCTCTTCGGGTCTGGCTGCAGAGGCTCTGCAGATGGGCTATTTCGGCCATGGGATGTAAGCGGGTGAGGCCCAAAAATATCCGCAGCGAGTAGCCTTGCCGGATCATTTCCGAAGGAGTTATCCATGGACTTTCAACGTACACGGTCACATAACATTGGCTTAATATTGAACCATGAACAACTCCATGTCGCGTTTGGCCGCAGCCACTTTTAGTCTGATGCTGCTGGCAGGCCTCAACGGCTGTAAGGACGACTGCCCGAAGCCCGAACAGTTGGCCGATTCTGATGCCATTTACTACCCACCGTTCGACTCGGTAAGTCTCTTGCGGGTGAATGAGCTACAGGCCATTGGCAGTCACAACAGCTACCGCAGACGCACCACACAGGAGGTGTATGACTACGTGCAGAGCATCGCGTTCCTGCTACCCGCCAACCTCGACCCCGATGGTTGGGACTATGACCATCTTCCTCTGGATGAACAGTTGGGAACTTACGGCATGCGCAGCGTGGAACTTGACATCTATTACGACCCCGATGGAGGCCGATACGCCAATCGACAGGGCAATCTGCTGGCTGGTCTGCCAGTGGCTTCTGGTGTTCCTGAACTCGACCAACCCGGCATGAAACTCTTGCACATCCCTGATTTTGATTACAACACCAGCTATCCGACATTCAAACAATCGCTTTCAGCACTCAAGACCTGGAGCGATGCAAACCCGGGGCACATTCCGTTCATTGTCCATGTCGAGACCAAGTTCGAGACCGTAGCCGAAGTTGTTTCCTTCATTCCTGGCCTGACCTCCGCGCTTCATTTCGATGCAGTAGCCTGCGATGCCTTGGATCAGGAGATAAAAGACGTTTTCGGGGCCGATCTTGAAGCCGTGATAACGCCTGATAAGCTCCGAAACGGTGCCGCAACCTTGCGTCAGGCCGTGACCAGTGATGGTTGGCCGACTTTAAAAGACGCCCGTGGCAAGTTCCTTTTTGTGATGGAAGGCGATGCTGATGGTGTTTATCAGGAGGGAAGACCCAATTTTGAGGGACGCACCATGTTCGTTTATGTCGATGAGGAAGACGATGGAGCGGCTTTCATCAAATACAACAACCCTGTTGGCGATGGGGCCGAGATCACTGCCGCAGTGCAGGCCGGTTTCATGGTGCGCACCCGCAGCGACTCAGATACCGATGAGGCCCGCACTGGCGATTATTCTTCTATGAATGCAGCATTCTCGAGCGGTGCCCAGATCATCAGCACTGATTATTACCGTCCCGACCCGCGCTATCTGACCGAGAGTGGATGGACAGACTATCACGTCAAGTTCAGTTCCGGGGCTACATGGCGTGTCAATCCTGTGCTTCAGCCCGATAAAACGGGTTGGGTAATCCAGGAGTGAAGGCTCGTTTCGGGCGGCTACCTTCGCGCCCGTGAAAAACAGGGTGCTCATCGTGTCTATGCTCGGTGCCGTTGGTGTGGCCATAGGCGCTATCGGTGCGCATGCTTTTCGGCCACACCTGTCCGATATCTCATTCAACAGTTTCGAGACCGGAGTGCGTTATCACTTCTTTCACACGTTGTTGCTGGCTGCCATTGCATTGGCCGACAGGAAACAGGTGCTCCGTTGGTCATTCAACCTCGTAGCAATTGGCATCGTGTGTTTCAGCTTCAGCATTTACCTGCTTAGCACCAAAGCACTGCATGGCATAGCCGGTGTCAGTGTGCTGGGCCCGGTCACACCCATCGGTGGGCTCATCCTCATCGCTGGTTGGTTGGCATTGGCATTCGAATCAAAAAAGTACTTCAACGACTGACACTTTTACCTTCCTCAAGCTCGTGGCTCGAGGCTAACAGCTAATGGCTCCTAACAATGTTTGAGAATCTGTCCGACAAGCTCGAAAGGGCATTCAAGACCCTGAAAGGGGAAGGCAAGATCACCGAGATCAACGTGGCAGAGACCCTCAAGGAGGTTCGAAAGGCCCTTCTCGATGCTGACGTCAATTACAAGACGGCCAAGGATTTCACTGATAGGGTGAAGGAGAAGGCTCTCGGCCAACAGGTGCTGACCAGCGTGAAACCCGGTCAGTTGCTCGTAAAGCTGATGCGCGATGAGTTGGCCGAATTGATGGGTGGTACGACCAAGGACATCAACCTGAACGGCAGTCCATCGGTGATCCTTGTGGCCGGTCTGCAAGGCTCGGGTAAGACCACTTTCACGGGCAAACTGGCTCTACACCTCAAGAGCAAGCGGCAGCGCAGACCGCTGCTTGTGGCTTGCGACATCTACCGCCCAGCGGCCATCGACCAGCTGAAAGTGGTGGGCCAGACCGTGGGTGCCGATGTGTATAGCGAGCCTGGGAATACCGATGCTGTGGCCATAGCCCGTAATGGCATAGCCCACGCAAGGCAGCACAATTTCAACGTGGTCATTGTCGATACGGCCGGCCGTTTGGCCATCGATCAGCAGATGATGGACGAGATAGCCCGCGTGCACAAGGCTATTGCGCCCAACGAGACGCTGTTCGTGGTCGATAGCATGACCGGGCAGGACGCAGTGAATACCGCCAAGGTGTTCAACGACCGTCTCGATTTCGATGGGGTGGTGCTGACCAAACTCGATGGCGATACCCGTGGCGGTGCGGCACTCAGCATCCGTACGGTGGTGAATAAGCCCATCAAGTTCGTGGGCATTGGAGAGAAGCCCGAAGCGCTCGATGTATTCCACCCCGACCGCATGGCCGACCGCATTTTGGGCATGGGCGATGTGGTTAGTCTGGTGGAGCGCGCCCAGCAGCAGTTTGACGAGGAGGAAGCCCGCAGGCTACAGAAGAAGATCGTCAAGGACACCTTCGACCTGAACGATTTCGTGGCTCAAATCCAGCAGGTGAAGAAGATGGGCAATGTGAAAGATCTTCTGGGAATGCTTCCGGGCATGGGCAAAGCCTTGCGCGACATCGACATACCTGACGATGCATTCAAACACATAGAGGCCATCATATCGAGCATGACGCCCAAGGAGCGTGCGAACCCTCAACTGATCAATGGTAGCCGTAAGACTCGAATCGCCAATGGCAGCGGGCGAAGCGTTCAGGAAGTGAACCGATTGCTCAAGCAGTTCGAGGAGAGCAAACGCATGATGCGCATGATGGCCGACAAGACCCTCATGGCCAAAATGGCTCGCAATATGCCCAAGCGTTGAGCCGCTGGATTTAACAAGGTCTTATTGCAGGCGGACGAACCTGACGAAAATCTTCAGAAGATCTTCGGCATGTTGCGAGGTCCGCGCCAGTCGTAGCAGTTGCGGGCACGTTTACGGGCCATTTCGGTATTGAGGCCGAACAGCTTCACATTCGAGAGTTCGAAAATGGCCGAAATCTCGTGGGTGCCATTGGTGGCTCCGTTCAGTTTGCTGATGGTGAGGTCATAACTGTAGCCGACCTGATACATGATGCGTTGGCCTTTATCTGTGCCGCGTACACCAATGTTGAACATGACGGCATCGGAGTTGCCAAGGGCGAAATTGTTGCCGTTGCGGTACCATACACCAAACATCATAGGCATCTTCATGACATACATGCCTGCATTGAGGGTGTTCAGGTTGCCCATGTTCTCGAACAAGAAGTTAGGCGATAAATACGTTGGGTTCTTCGCACCGCGCTTGCTCACCGGAACCATCATACTGTAGTGCACCACGAACTTGACAGGCATGCGTTGGCTGCCACCCGTCAGCGATTCGTTCGGCATGTTAACGTGCTGGGCCGAGAAGCCCAAAGTGTTGGCAATGAGTGTGCGCGACTTGTCATTGCCAGGTTTGAAGTTGAATCGTGCCAAAATCCCTGCATTGATGTCCGCCATCATTGCTTTGGCGCTAGGATTGATAGGTGCCGATGTCGGATTCACGTTTCCATTCACTGGATCCAACTGGTCGCTGAAAACAAACTGACTCCAGTCGCCAACCTGTTTTTGCAGGTACGCACCCTCGACCCCGAAATGGATGTCAAACATGCGCGGCCTAACAATTAGGCGGTAGGAGTATGAAAGGCCGTACTTCTGAGTGTTGAGCTTGCCTTGACCCTCAGTATGGTTGGTGGCTATGAAGCCGATACCACCAGCTATGTTATGCTCGCACAGATCGGCACTCACAGCAAAAGTCTGGTATTGGCCCGGCACCGAGGTCCACAGCCTACGGAAGTTGAAACCTACACGTACTCCTTGATCAGCTCCGGCAAAGGCCGGGTTGATGTAGAGACGGTTGGCATAGAACTGCGTGAACGTTGGATCCTGAGCGAACGCCCCCGTGGCAATGATGCCCCCGAGCAAAGTGAGGCAGGCACGGAGAAGAAGAGACTTTGGCATGGTCATGCTGTACGGGCGCGGCTTATACAGGACGGGACGAATTTCGTTACAAATGATGAACTCCGAAATCCTTTCAGATAATTACGCATCTTACTCTTGAATTACGATTTACATATTGCCGGAATTCCGAAAGGCTCTGACCATTTTCATCTTTGGATGGTTGATGTTTTCTCTGTGGCTCGAGATGAAAAAATCGTTCGGTAATCTTCTTGATTTCCCCTTCAAACGATTCTCGATCAACTCATTGCCCTACAAGCACTTTGCGGAGCATGTTGAGGGCTGTGTGAGCACTGCGCTCGATGTTTCGTCCACGGTCGTCACCGAACTGATAGCGTTTGGCGCGGGTACCCTGGGGACCCTGGACGGCAATCCATACGGTGCCCACGGGCTTGTCGGGCAAGCCACCTGCTGGGCCGGCTATGCCACTTATGGCGATACCGTATTTGCTACCAGTGGCCTTGCATACGCCCAAGGCCATCTCTCTGACTGTCTCTTCGCTCACCGCACCGTATCTCGTCAGGGTTTCGGGTAGCACTCCGAGGTGCTGCATCTTCATCTCGTAGCTATAGGCCACTATGCTGCCAAGGAAATAAGCCGAGCTTCCGGGCACTGATGTCACCATATGCGCCACCAAGCCGCCAGTGCAGCTCTCGGCTGTGCTCAAGGTGGCGTTTCGCTCAAGCAGGAGACGGCCCACAACGCTCTCGATCGTGTCATTCTCTTGGCCGTATATCAGTTGAGGGATCATGGCTTCCAAGCCAGTTACCTGCTTCAACATCTCGGCCCGTACTTCAGCCTCCGGGCCTGTTGCACTGATGCGAAGGCGCACTCTGCCAGGCGATGGCAGATAGGCCAGCTTGAATCCTGTAGGTAACGCATCCTCCCATTCAGCGATTCGCTCGCTGAGCCAGCTCTCGCCCATGCCCATGGTGAGTATGGTGCGGTGCAGAATGAAGGGGGTGCTGAAGAAAGATCTGATTCTCGGAAGGCCCGCATCCGTCATTATGCCCTTCATCTCATAAGGTACACCTGGCAGACTTATTAGAATGCCGCCTTGATGCTCGAACCACATGCCAGGGGCCGTGCCATTCGCATTGTGTATGGCGCTGCAGGCCTCGGGAATCTGCGCCTGTAGGCGATTCAGGTCGGTCACCTCGCGGCCGAAACGCGCGAATAATCGAGTAATGTGTGCAAGTACCTCGTCATCTTCCTTAGTGCCGCAGGCAAACATCTCGCACAGGGCTTTCTTAGTGATATCATCCTTTGTGGGGCCTAAGCCGCCAGTCACAATCACCAACGGGCTTCGGGCCATGCTCTCTTGCAAGGTGCTGATGATGGTATCGTGACTGTCACCAATGGCGGTCCTTCTCGTCACGGCCACCCCGATAAGGCCCAATTGTTCCCCTAACCAAGCCGAGTTCGTATCAATCACCTGACCGATGAGCAACTCATCGCCAATGGTGATCAGTTCGGCTGAAATCGATGTCCCTGTCATAATAGAAAGTAGAGAATCACTTGACTACTAGTCTCCTGTTCCAAATGGTGTCCGCAGTTATGATGGAGAGCACATAAGTGCCAACTGCAGCTGACTCTGGCATTTCAAGCATGGAACCGTTTATCGGGGCATCCATGATGCGCTTGCCGCTCATGTCGGTCAGCAACGCACGGCCCTGAACTGGAGTACCTATGTTCAGGCAGCCGCCTTTGTTCACAGGGTTAGGCCAAATGGTGAGTTGGGCCACATTACGGTCTGGCGCTGCATTGACTGGCGAGCTCAGGTTGATATTGTCAACGTAGATGTTGTTTCCCCAACGTCCGCGATTGCGGAATACCACCAACACATCAGGCAGGTTGGCGTATGCACTGAGGTCGATGGTCTCGGTGCGCCATTGGCTGGCGGTGGGTGTAAAATAGTCCTGACTGCTCGGTGCGGTCGAGAGCTGATCGCCCCCTTTGAGATACACAGAAGTGAGGTTGGCCCCGCAATCGGTACTTATCAGCACCTCGAGGGTGTCGCTGTACTGACCGCCATAGCGCGAAAAGGCCACATCAAAGGTCATGGTCGGATTCGGGTTGCCTGTGTTGTTGAGTTGGAAACGCATCTCGTCCCACGTGCCCTGCGAGTCGATATCGTAATTGCGGAAAATGGCGCTCTGGGTCGATGCACCGAAACCGCCCGCATCATCGGTCTGCTCCCAACCGCCCCCGTTGTCGGCATTCACTGTCCACCATCCGTATGGAAGGAATGTGGACTGAAAATCCTCGCTCACCTGCACCGGTATGGGCACCTGTGTCACAGTCACACTCATCTCATCGGTGTCCTGCGTGCCGTTGGCATCGGTCACGGTGAGCGTGACCTGATAGTTACCGGGTGCCGCATAGGTCACAGCCGGGTTGCGCAGGGTGGAGCTCGATGGCGTACCCCCTGGGAACTGCCATTGCCACTGGGCATTGTCGTGGTCGAGGAACGAGTAGCATTCAAACTGGAAAGCCTCGTTGTCGCACGTGCGTTGGAGCTCCAGCTTATCCACCGTTATGCGTGCCACCGGGCCACTGGGCTGCTCATACATGCCGCTCTCCCACATCCCTTTGCCATACGATGCTATGCGCACTTTCGAGTCGCGGTAGAACGGCCGCATGATGTTAGTATTGAAATACAAGGGCAGGCCTGCATTCGTCACCTGCCAATCGGGCATTGCAGCATTGCGGTAATACACGCTGCGATTGGTGCAGTAATACACGCCCCCGTTGGTGCCGGCTATGTAAACGATGCTGTGTGCCTCCTCATTATTGAGCAAAGTGGTGGTGATGTTGGTCCACGATTGCCCACCGTTGATCGACTTGAATATCCTGTTGCCGTTGCTGCCGCCAGGGTAGGCTATCCAGATGTTCTGATGGTCAACAGGGTCCAGTGTGATCAGCATCCTACGACTGTTGCCTGCGGGTATGGTCAATGCTGTCCAGTTCTGCCCACCATCAATCGTTTTCCAAAGAGTGCCCACATTGCCCGATGAAGGCTGTTGATTGCAGTAGATCACATCGGGGTCGTTGCTGCTCCATTCCATGTATTTCACACCGTCATCCACATTGGTCCCGAACGTATGGACCAGATTGAAACTGGCACCGCCATCGGTGGTCTTCCAGATCTTGTTCTCGTTGCCTATTATGGCCGTGTTGTAGCAGTTAGGGTGGAACTCCATCTCGCTCGACTCGGCTCCCCAATAACTCTCGTTGGGGCTCATGGCAAATGGAGCATTGCTGATGGTGCCTGTGATGGAGGTAGGTATGTATTTGCCTCCGATGTCAGAGAAATACGTTGTGCGCGCATCGCCCGGATTCACGTAGCCCGTGGCCGCCTCGCCACCGCCCAGCTCCAGGTGGTTGCCCAGTCCGTAATTCTCGTGGTAGGCATTGTTGCCGTTGTGGTACATGCCGCCCACCAGCACATCGGTGTTCCAGCCGCTGCCAAATCCCCAGTAGTCGGCACTGTTCACCCCGAACATGCGGAACTCAGGCTGCGAACCGAAAAAATCGGTGCTGCGGTAGTGCCCGCCATCAGTGCTTATCCAGTACTCATTGGCAAAAGCCCGGAAATCCTGATTGTCAACGTGCATATCGAGCGGCCCGCCCACATAGCCGGCCACCGATGCGAAAGTGGCCCCACCATCGGTGCTGCGAAACAGATTGAGGCCTCCTATCAGGATGTTATCGGCATCGGTGTTCGATGCCATGATGGCGCAGTTGTAAAAGCCCTGATGGTAGTCCCAGCCTACCCAGCCTATGGCCAGATTGGCATGGGCAGTGGTGTATGGCCCGCCCGTTGGCGGGTTGGGCAGGCTCCACGAGGTGCCACCATCATTGCTGCGGAATATCCCGATGAAACCGTAGTCATCGGCCTTGGCCTCGCCTATCAGGTAGGCATACACGCGCTGGGGGTCGGCCGGGGTCACAGCCAAGCGGCCACCGCCATCGGTGCGGGCGGGGTCGGTGCTGTTATACCATCCTGTGCTCTGAATGGTCCACGTGGCACCGCTATCGGTACTCCGGAAGAACTCGCACTTGATAGCCGTAGAGTTGTTCTTGAGCAGGTACATGGTGGCAGGGCTGCCCGGACGGCATTTCACATCGTAGCACTCGGCAGTGTACAGTTGGGTCCAGTTGGTGCCGCCATCCGTGCTGCGATACAGCCCTTTGCCGGTGGCCGCCAGCACAATCTGGGTGTTGCCGGGGTTTATCAATATCTCATTCACATTGAAGTTGGTGTTGCTCAATACGTTAGTCCAGCTCTGGCCGCCATCAGTGCTACGGAACACGCCCGAATTGCCACCGACAAAAACCGTATTGCCCGTGGTAGGACTCACCTCAACGGCTGTCACTCCGCTCCCGAAATTCATCTGGTAGCTCACATTCGACCAGCTCTGACCACCGTTGCTGCTGCGGTACACCTCACCTGTCTCGCTGCCGCAATACATGATGGCGGGCTGAGCTGTGCATTGATCGATGCTATAGATATTCGATTGACGTTTGCCCGGATTTCCAGTGTTGTTCAGCACCTGCATGGGCCCCATGAGGGTCCATCCGCCACCACGCTGGCCGGTCTGTTTATCCAGATACTCCTGATCGATGGCACGTTGTGCATCGGCCGTAGGCATGGCAATTCGGCCATCAGTCTGGGCATAAGGCAGCACGCTCCGCCTCCATCTCTTGAAGTATTGGGTGTGATAAGTCTTGACGAAAGGCTGGGTCCGGTAATAAGCTCGGAACAGGCTATCAATCTGCCACAGGCTCGGATCAGCGCCATACATGGCCTGTGCCCAGGCTGGCAGCGTGGCAATTTCGGCCTCGGAGGGCCGTTTCATGGTCTGGGCGCTGACATTGAAGGTCAGCAGAAGTGCGAACAGCAGGATTGATTTGAATCTCATGTCGGTCGGGTTACAGGCGGTGAAATTAATGTTGCCGAATGACCTCTTTTCAATGGAAAAAGGCCCCATGAAGGAGCCTTTTGCCATATCTTATATGGTAAGTGAATCAACCGCGATGGTCGCGCAGCTGTTTCATCAGTAGCTGCTTGGCTTGGAAGATTCGGCTCTTGACTGTGCCTATCGGGATGTTCAAGTGGTCGGCCACTTCCTTGTACTTGTAGCCCTGATTGTGCATCACAAATGGTACGCGGAAGGTGTCAGGCAGCTCATCAATCATCTTGGTCACCTCTTTCAGGCCAACACCTGAGAGTGGGCTGTAGCTACTTGCAGCCGGAATGAAGTCGAGCACCTCTAGGTCATCTTTTGTGGTGATGATGGTGCGTGCCCTAGTCTGCCTGCGGTAGTTGTTAATGAAGGTGTTCTTCATTATGGTGTGAAGCCATGCGTTCAGGTTAGTACCGGGAGTGTACTTGTCGCGGTAGGTGAGGGCCTTCAGCATGGTCTCCTGTACCAGGTCATCAGCATCATCGCGGTCCTGCGTGAGGCTGAGAGCAAAGTACTTGAGCACCTTGTTAAGTTCGAGCAGACGGTCATTGAATGTGATGAGTGCCATGACGTTTTGTTTAATAGATTGATTAAATGACTCGACAAATGTAATTGTATTTCTCAATCGCAAAATTATTTGTTTAACGAAAAGTGAAATTAATTAAACATTCATCTGAAGGCCCCCCTCTCTTCTGTGTTGTAACGTCAAAAGTAGTTTGATGTGCAAAGCACGGATGTTAGAAAGTGTTAAGCACCGTTGAACGACTTTCATCGGTCAATCAGCGTGCCGCTTCACAGGATGTCAGGCTAGCTCCTTCGCTGCACCCTCCGCATAGGCCTTAAGGGCAGCAGCATCGGTGAGGAACGTGGCATTGGGCGGCAGAGCGGTGGTTATCCGGGCCATTTGCGCTCCGAACAGCAGGACTGGGCCAGCAAAATCGGCACATAGACGGTCTATATATTCCTTCAACTCCTCGGTTTGTATGGCGGCCGTGAATGACGACATCAGAATCTGAGGATGGAATGCAACGATTATCTCCAACAGGTCGGAATACGGCAATGACTGACCTAGATAAATCACTTCGAAGCCTTGTTTCTTCAGCAGATACCGTGCGAAGAGGACGCCAAGCTCGTGCATCTCGCCTTCTTTCAAGAAAACCAAGCAGCGTGGACCCTTTGGATTGCTCGTGTAAAGCGAGTCGATAGCTACATACAGCTTCTGTTTGATCAGGTTGCTGATGAAATGCTCCTGAGCAGGGTTCACGCGGTCAGTCAACCACATCATTCCCACTTTATTCAAGAAAGGAAACAGTACAGAGGTACAAGTCTCCTCAAAACCGAATCGCATAGAACAGTCCGCAATGATTTTCTCAACGCGTGCCCTATCAAGTTCCACCATGGCCACCATCAGGCTGTCAATCTGGGTGGCATGACTGCCATCGTGTCGCACAATCTCAGTCAAGGTCTCGTTGATGCGCTTGTCGTCCATGCGCGAAATCTTCGAGATCTTGACTCCGTGCGCGTTCAAGATGCTCACATTGAGCAGGCGCTTCAACTCATTGTCTGAGTAGTAGCGGATGTTCGTGTCGGTGCGCGAGGGCCGCACTATACCATACCGTTTCTCCCAGATCCGTATGGTGTGTGCCTTGATTCCTGTTATTGACTCCAGGTCGCGAATTGTGTAGTTAGCCATGGTCAGGTTCTGTTGAACATTTCATTGATAACCTTCGAACGAAATGCAAATATTCCTTCAATCTGTTTACGTATGAAAAAGGCGTCTGCCATTGTTCCTAAAACTCCGAATGGAGCTCGATAATGAACGATATCGGTCATCATGACGCCTTTCTCAGTTTCCTTGAACAGGTGTTGATGATGCCAGAAAGCATATGGTCCGAACCGCTGCTCATCAACAAACATGCGGCCTTCATCAAAGTGAGTTATCTCTGTGACCCACCTCAATGGTATACCTAGCAATGGTCGTACGGTGTATTCGATAACCAGCCCTGAGTAGGCCTTCGAGGGCAACGGGGTGTGAATAACAAAGCCCATATGTGGCGGGGTGATTCGCGCCAGATTGCGCGGGTCAGAAAAGAATGCCCACGCAGTACCGATGTCGGTGGGCAATTCCATTTCAGTTTCGAATCGACTGAGCTTAGTCATGAAAGATTTGATCAAGTGCTTGTCGCACAGTAGTGTATCTGTAGCTGAACCCGGTAGCACAGAGCTTGGTCCCATCTGCCCTGCTGCCTTCGAGTACCATGTCTGCCATTTCGCCCATGGTCATGCGTAAAGCAGTGGCCGGCACTTTCGGCAGAAGCAGCAACCGGTGCATGCTCAGGGCCAATTGTCTTGTGAACTGGGTATTGGTCACGTGCTCGGGCGCACACAGGTTGTACGAGCCACGCATGCTTGCTTCCACAAGAGCATGGTGGTAAGCACGCACCGCATCATCTATATGTGACCACGGCATCCATTGATGGCCAGTCCCAATGGCCGCACCGAGACCGAGATTCACTGGCCTTGCCATGGTCGGCAATGCACCGCCATCGGTGCTGAGCACCACACCTGTACGCAGCTTCACCACTCGCGTACCAAGATCCGCGAACCGGTCAGCAGCTGCCTCCCATTCTACACAGACCTTGGCCAAGAAGTCAGTCCCCGCTGGGTCTTCTTCATTATATATATGTGCTGTTGTAGCAGTGCCGTAATAGTTGATGCCGGAGGCGCTGACGAACGTATCTGGGATGACTCCTGCGTTCATGCAAGCATCGTAGAGCAGTCTCGCACTCTGAGTCCGGCTGTCAATGATCTCGCGTTTACGCTCATCAGACCACCTTTTATCGGCCACACCGGCACCCGCAAGATGGATAATGTGGCGAACCCCTTCAATCGCTTCAGGGTCCATTGTGCCGCGGGTCACATCCCACACATAGGGCCGGACCCCTTTCTGGGGCTCGTACCTACGGCCGATGGTGTTCACTTTAAGGCCGCGGTCCAGGAGCCGGCTGACAAGACTCTTCCCAATCAGCCCGGAGGCTCCTGTTACAAGAATCTTGTCCATGGCTGAGTAGCGCAGTGTCTTTTCATTTCGATGTCGGGGCCGACCGTAAAGCCGGCCCCTGGGGTCGGATCGTGGCTGCGATTCGAAAGAGACTTCTGCAGTGGGTGCATAGGTTCAACGATTCGCAACCGAATCTCGAACCGCAAAGGAAATCATTTGTTCAAAGAATCAGCGCAAAGAATAAACATTCTGTGCGATCGATTCGGCTATCCGTTCACCGTCCATTGCGGCCGACACGATGCCTCCTGCATAGCCTCCGCCCTCGCCACCAGGGAACAGGCCCTTGACCTGCGGATGTTGAAGTTGTTCGTTTCGAGGAATGCGCACCGGAGATGAGGTACGACTCTCCACTGCCACCGCAATTGCATCGTGGGTAAGGTATCCCCTCATCTTCTTTCCGAATCCAACGAATCCCTCCCTTAGCCTTGATATGATGGCCTTGGGCAGCACATCGCCAAGTTCCACACTCACGGTGCCCGGAGTGTACGAGCAGGCTGGTAGGTCCTGACTTATGCGGCCTCGAACAAGGTCGGTGAGGCGCTGGGCAGGTGCGGCCTGAGTGCCTCCAGCGGCAACGCAACAGGCCTCTTCAACTGCTTTTTGGAAATACATCCCGGCCAGAGGACCACGAGCAGCGAATCCGGAAACATCCTCGGGTTCAACACTCACCACGATTCCCGAATTGGCAAAGGGGTTGTTCCGTTTTGATGGGCTCCATCCGTTGGTCACCACCTGGCCAGGGGCCGTGGCACACGGGGCTATTATGCCACCAGGACACATACAGAACGAGTATACCCCGCGCCCATGTACCTGTTCAACCAGTGCGTAGCTGGCTGCAGGCAAAATTTCAGGTCGGGTCGGACAGTGGAACTGCACCGAGTCAATCAATTCCTGAGGGTGTTCGGCTCGCACACCCATGGCGAACTGTTTGGCCTCCAAGGTTATGCCTTTGGCATGCAACAACTCATATATGTCGCGGGCGCTGTGGCCTGTGGCCAGTACAAGCGCACGGCAGGGTAGGGTAGGGCCGTTGTTGAAACTGACAGCATGCACCTCGCCATTGCGCACCTCTATATCAGTGAGGCGCATGTTGAAATGCACCTCGCCACCGTGACCGACTATTGTTTCGCGGATGGAAGTGATAATGCCGGGCAAACGGTTGGTGCCGATGTGTGGATGAGCATCCACGAGAATATCAGGGTCGGCACCGTGGTCGATAAAAGTGCTGAGAATGCGATTTATATCGCCCCGCTTGCTGCTGCGGGTATAGAGCTTGCCATCTGAATAGGTGCCAGCGCCCCCTTCACCGAAACAGTAGTTGCTATCGGGGTCAACGATGTGCTCACGGTTTATGGCGGCAAGGTCTCGTCTACGGCTACGAACATCCTTACCGCGGTCAAACACCAGCGGCCGCAGTCCCAGCTCCAACATGCGCAAGGCTGCGAAGAGGCCGCACGGTCCGGTACCTATTATAACTACCTCAGGTCTGCCATGTACATCGCGGTAGGTGCGTTGCACATGGTTGGGGTGGCGTGTACCATCGGTATCAACTGTAGCAAAGGCCCGCACCCGTATGTTGAAGCGTATCGTTCGCCCCCGTGCATCTATGCTCCTTCGCAATACGCTGAAGTGCTTCAGGTCGGCACCAAGTCCGCTCTGTTGCGCCACTGCATGACGCAGGGCCTCGGCATCAGCCATCAGTCCGATGGGCACTTGCAGGTCGATGTCGTGGAACATGATCGAGCCGCGAAGTTGCTACCGATTTTCTGCTCTGAAAAGGTGAGATGATCCCAAGAGCACGGCATCATCTCATCGGTCGCTCCGTAATTAGATGTAACTGATTGCCAATGGGCCTTTCTAAGTAGATGATACCCGTGACTGTCCTCCAGAGCACCTGTCCCGCTGTACCCGGCAGTGCCAATACCCACATTGCCCGTGTTGGTGTTGTTTATGTTGTTGCCATTGGTGGCCCATTGGGCCTGGGCGCCCAACGTAAGCATCAGGCATGAAAGTGTAAGGGTGTTTTTCATCGGGGGTGTATGATTATTCAATACAACATTAAGAAAAAAGCCCCGTCACGCATGCGGAACGGGGCTTCTTCACATTAGAGAATCGCTCACATCAGCACCATGCACAAGATGCCCTGGCCTTTCCGTTTGGGTCACCTCTCCGATCACAGCCCCTTACTCGAAGCACGCGGCCTACTCTCACAACCTATCCAGAGCGAAATCCTCGGTCAATGGCCCATCAAGCACCGTCACTGTCCTGTCGGTAGGCACATGTCCCGCAGCCTCTACCTTCAGGGCATACTTACCGTTTCTCAGGCCGGGTATCTTGTACTGCCCCACATCATCGGTCTTCACAGTGGTCACAGGTTCTGCTACTCCGTCAAGGCCTATCCGGGACACAGCTACAGCGGCAAAGGCTAGGGGCGCTCCGCTCGACTTGTCCGTCACCGTGCCTTGTATCGAATGTTTAGCCACCCCGCCCGTTATCAGTGCCAGCACCGATTCAAATATGAACTGCTCCCGCAGCGCAGCATCCAACCTGAACACCTTTCTTCCGGTGGCGCAGATCTCCATCACCTGCCTGAACACCGCATTGTTTGCACTGATCTTGGCATCAGTCTGGGATAATGTCGCCTCCTCGGCCTGTACAAAGGCTTCGTACTTCGTTTCAAAGTCCGTCCTCAATGTTCCCAGTGCGGCAGCATACCCAGCTGGCAGCCCCCCTGCGGTCAAGGCTGCCGCATTGTTCGCCACAAAGTTCAGTGCAGCGGTCAGCAGCCCTTTCATCGCTTCCCAATCCTCATCATAGGCATCCTTGTAGTAGTCCTTACCTGCCTCCAGTAGCCTTTGCGGTACGTCTTCTGCATCATAGCTCAATCCTATCGCAGTCTCAAGCTGTTGCCATTTTACGATGCACAGCACACCCAGCTCTTGCAACTCTGTGTGCAGTAGGGCGTGCACAGCCTTTCGGGCACTGTCATCCGGCAGATTTCGTGCAGTGGCTATCCGCGTGCCCAACAGCGTGGCATAGCCCGCATCAAATGCGGTGTTATGGTCTGTGAACTCCGCCAGGTGATCCAGTAGACTCTGTCTCACAGTGGTGGCTACCGTATACAGATCCTGCTTTGCGCACCCGTATTCGGCTTTCGGTCGGTCTTCATTTATTGTGCTCATGGCCCAATGGTTTTAGTTGTTATCCTTCTTGTTCGTTCCACGATCTCGCATCGTTGATTCTGACCCGATAACTCCCACCGCGCTCACATATTGCGTATTTCTCGTACATTTTTTTTGCTTCATTGATATATATGATTGAAATTCAAGCGGATAAATTCGATTGACTGACACTTCGGCTTCATTCCCGCTTCGTTCTCACCTCCCATTTTGAGGGTGTACAATAAACTGTGTCAAGTAGGTTTAACCACTAAAATTTGATACAGGATGAAAGACCAGATGAGCTACGAGGCCTTCAAAAGGGAGGCCATGGAGAGGATGAAGGGCCA
>Ga0169931_10001669_pt1 | contig 36525 bp, 23 predicted proteins | sample Kivu_15m_20L_FD_129675 | JGI IMG/M metagenome (GOLD analysis project Ga0169931, IMG submission 129675) | Freshwater microbial communities from Lake Kivu, Western Province, Rwanda to study Microbial Dark Matter (Phase II) - Kivu_15m_20L... | ecosystem: Environmental > Aquatic > Freshwater > Lake...
ACACGAGCGGCACCTGCTTGGCGGTGATCGTGCCGAGCTCGGGGATCGAGACCTGGTACTCCGAGAGGATCTCGAGCAGCAACGCCTCGGTCTCGACCTCGACGCGGTCCACCTCGTCGATCAACAGCACCACCGGCTCCTCGGCGGTGATCGCCTCGAGCAGGGGGCGGGTCAGCAGGAACTCGTCGCCGAAGATGTCGTCGTGCACCTCGGACCAGGAGTCGGAGTTGCGATCCGCCTGGATGCGCAGGAGTTGCTTCTTGTAGTTCCACTCGTACAGCGCCTTCGACTCGTCGAGGCCCTCGTAGCACTGCAGACGGATGAGGCGCGCACCGGTCATCTCGGCGACGCTCTTGGCGAGCTGTGTCTTGCCCGTTCCGGCCGGACCCTCCACCAACACGGGCTTGCCGAGCCGGTCGGCGAGGAACACCACACCGGCGATTCCGTCGTCGGCGAGATAGTTGACACTCTTCAGGCCCTCGCGGACCTGCTGCACGGAATCAAAGCGATGCGCCATAAGGCTCTCACGCTACTGCCCGGCCACCCCGCCGACGCAGTGGAGCGCGATTGCTCCCGTTCCGGACGTGTCGTCGGCTCCTAGTGTTGTTCCATGTTCAGGGACACGATCGTGGTGGCTATCGGCACCGCGATGTCCCGACTCACCGGACTGCTGAGGGTGATGGTGTTCGGCATCATCATCGGCCAGACCGCCCTCGCCGATGCCTTCGACGGTGCCAACAACAGCCCGAACTCGATCTACGAGCTGCTCGTGGGCGGCCTGCTGGCAGCCAGCCTCGTGCCGATGTTCACGCGCTTCGCCGAGGACGACGACGCCGAGTCGGCCCAGACGGTCGTCTCGAGTTCGCTCTTCATCCTCGTGGTGTCCACCGTGCTTGCGATCGCGCTCGCCCCGCTCGTGTTCCGCCTGTACTCGCTGCAACCGAGCGTGCTGGTCGATGCCGACGAGTTCCGCGCCGCGGGCACGATGATGGCCCGGATCTGCCTGATCCAGATCTTCTTCTACGGCCTGTCGGCGATCGGATCCGCGCTGCTGAACGCGCGCCGGCACTTCTTCGCCGCGGCGTGGTCGCCGGTGCTCTCGAACGTGATCACGATCACGCTCCTGCTCATCATCCCGTTCACCCGCGACGGCACCCCCGATCTGGCCGACATCTCCTACGGCTCGTCGTTCTTCTGGTTGCTCACCTTGTCGGCGACCGGAGGCGTGATGGCGATGGGTCTCGTGCTCGTCCCCGCGTTGCGCCGGGCGGGAATCCCGTTCACCTTCAGCTTCAAGCCGAACTTCGGCCACCCCGCGGTGCGCCAGATGGTGCGGTTGTCGTCGTGGACGTTCGGCTACGTGGTGACGAACCAGGTGGCGCTCGTGGTCATCAAGAACCTCGCCGAACCCGGAAGCGGCAACCAGGACGCCTACTCGAAGGCCTTCATCTTCTTCATGCTCCCCCACGGTCTGCTGGCGATCTCGATTGCGACGACCTTCGTCCCCGAACTGGTGCGCAGGGTGCGCGCCGGCGACAGGGAGGGGTTCGCCAACTGGACCACATCGGGCATCCGGTGGATCGCTCTCCTGACGATTCCCTCCTCGGTGGGGATCTGGGTCCTTGCAAGGCCGATCATCACCTCGCTCCTCGAGTACGGCAACTTCACCTCGGTCGCCTCGGAGAACACCGCCCGGGCACTGATGGGATTCTCGGTCGGTCTCCTCGGGTTCTCGCTCTACATCTTCTGCCTGCGCGGCTTCTACGCCCACGAGGACACGCGCACCCCGTTCATGGTGAACCTGTTCCAGAACGCGCTGAACATCGTGCTCGCCCTCGTGCTCGCGGAGCGCCATGGCGTGCTCGGTCTCGGTCTCGCCTTCGGCCTGTCGTACATGATCGCCTCCGCTGTGGTGCTGGTCCTGCTGCACCGGAAGTACCGCGCCGTGCGCTGGCTCACGATGGTGTCGCTGCTGTGGCGCGTGGTGGCCGCGAGCGCGGTGATGGGTGTGGGGCTGTGGCGCGTCGAGACGTTGCTCGAGCCTCAATCCGGTCTGTCGCGCCTGGCCGAGTTGTTCCTCACCGTCGGCGGTGGAGTCGTGGCCTACACGGTGTTGTTGCTGATCCTGCGGGTTCCGGAGATGTCCGATCTCCGCTCGCTGCTGCCGCGTCGCGGAACCGACGTCGGCCGCCCCCTCGACTGAACCCGCCCGGTGCGGGGGCTCTCAGGCTCCGGCGAGCACCACGAGGTCGTCGCGGTGCACCACTTCACCGGTGCCCGAGAGATCGCCGGTGCGTCGTCCCATGCTCGATCTCACCGCGTCGGCATCCATCGCCGTCATTCCGCGCGCCACGAGGACACCGTCGGGTCCGAGGATCTCGATCACTGCTCCCGCGGCGAAGGTGCCATCGCACCCGACGACGCCGGCCGGAAGCAGGGAGGTTCCCCGCCCGGTGAGCGCATCGCGCGCTCCAGCATCGACAGATATCGTCCCCTCGACATCGGCCGCGAAGGCGATCCAGAGCTTGCGCGCGGGCAGGTGACGATCGTGGGGCTCGAGGCGCGTCCCCATACTGTCGCCGGCGATCGCACTCATCACCGCACCCTCGCGCGATGCGGCAGCGATCACCGCGACCACTCCCGACCACGACGCGATGCGCGCCGATGCCAACTTGGACGACATCCCGCCGCTGCCACGATCGGTTCCCGCGCCGGTTGTCGACACCGAGAGCAGCGGATCATCGGCGGCCACCCTCTCGATGCGGCGCGCGTCGGGATTCGTGCGGGGGTCGGCAGTGTGCAGACCGTCGGTATCGGTGAGCAGCACCAACATGTCGGCCTGCACCAGATGGGCCAGGAGCGCCGAGAGATGGTCGTTGTCGCCGTAGCGGATCTCGTTGTTGGCGATCGCATCGTTCTCGTTGATGATCGGGACGCACCCCAACTCGAGCAGACGCAGCAACGTGTCGCGCGCGTGCAGGTACTGGCGACGGTCCACGAAGTCGTGCGGCACGAGCAGCACCTGGGCTGCGACCACACCGTGGCGCGAGAACGCCGCGTCGTAGGCCGCCATCAAGCGCGGCTGCCCCACCGCCGAGAGCGCCTGCAACGAGAGCACATCGGCGGGACGCGATGCGAGCCCGAGACTCGCCACCCCGGAGGCGACCGCACCCGAGGTGACCAGCAGCACTTCGTGACCAGCGGCCCTCGCAGCGGCGATCTGGTCGGCCACCGAGCCGATGACGGCGGGCTGGAGGACACCGGCCTCGTCGGTGAGCGAGGACGTGCCGATTTTGACCACGACCCTCATCGCTGCGCGCTCCGACACTTCCCCATGCCCGAGAGCATCACAGGTCCGGTGCGTACTCGAAAGAGAATTCGGCGATCCACACCACATCGCCCTCGGTGGCACCGGCCCGGGCGAGCATGCGGGGCACGCCCAGCTTGGCGAGCCGCTCGTCAATGTAGGAGAGCGACTCGGGAGAGCTCACGTCGTTCAGCGCCACCGCGCGCTCCGCGGCACGGCCATGGACGCGGTACTCCCCCTCCCCGATCTGTTCGACCCATGCGTGCTCGGGCTCTGGACGCACGATCACCGTCGCCTCCTCCACCGGCTCTGTGTCGCGGGCCTGGGCCACGAGCCTGGCGAGCGCGCCGGTCACCGTGCGCACGTTGTGCATCGTCACCGCGCTCATCGACATGTGCGGCCACGCGGCCACCGCCTCGGCGGTCGCACTGTCGGTCTTGGTGCCCACGACGAGCGCGGGACGCTCGAGGAGCTCGGGGCGGTAGTTGCCGAGTTCGCGCCGCAGGGTGGCGAGCTGGTCGTCGGGCTCGACGCCGTCGAGTGCGGCGAGATCGACGAGGAAGCACAGCACCCGGGCGCGCTCGACATGGCGCAGGAATTGGTGACCCAGTCCGCGACCCTCGCTCGCACCCTCGATGAGGCCGGGAATGTCGGCCATCACGAACTCGGTCGCGTCGTCGATGCGCACCACTCCGAGGTGCGGCTCGAGCGTGGTGAACGGATAGTTCGCGATCTTGGGTTTGGCGGCCGAGACCGCGCTGATGAAGGTGCTCTTGCCCACGTTCGGGAAGCCCACGAGCGCGACGTCTGCCATCAGCTTCAACTCGAGCTTCAGCCACCGCTCGCGCCCCACCTCGCCCTGCTCAGCGAACGAGGGCGCGCGCCGGCGGTTGTTCAGGAACTTGGCGTTGCCACGGCCGCCGCGGCCGCCCTCGGCGGCGAGCCACTTGTCGCCGTGGTTCACGAGGTCGGCCAGCACCTCGCCGGTGTACATGTCGCGCGCGACCGTCCCCTCGGGGACCGAGACGATGAGATCCTCGCCTCGACGTCCGTGGAGATCCTTGCCCTTGCCGTGGACGCCATCGGCTGCGCGCCGGTGCGGGTGGTCCCGGAACGCCAGGAGCGAGGCGACGTTGCGGTCCGCCACTATCCACACGTCACCACCCTTGCCGCCGTCGCCACCGTTCGGCCCGCCGTATGCCACGGGCCCCTCGCGGCGGAAACTGACGCACCCGGCCCCACCGTCGCCGCCGCGCACGTTGAGCTGTGCTTCGTCGACGAATGCACTCATAGAGAACCTCTCGAAGGCTACCGGCGCGCCGTGACCGGCCCGGTGGATCGCGAACCGGCACCGGTGGCGCGGATCGCACCAATCGCGTCACATCCCCCACCTATCGTGGTTGCGTGGACGACGAACGCACGGAGCGCGACGACATCTGGGTGTCGACGATGGGCGGCAACGCCGGAGGTGACGGCATCACCCTGGCGCACGCCGATTCATGGGCCGGTATCGGCACCACCGATCTCGCCGACCGGCACGATCGCGAGGGTCACCACGTCGTCGAGTTGGCTCCTCTCGCCACGCGTGCGACCGGAGCCGGCATCCGCGCCATCACCGAGGAGGCCGACCCGTTCCGCACCTGCTTCGAGCGCGACCGGGACCGCATCCTTCACGCATCGGCGTTCCGGCGTCTCGCGGGCAAGACCCAGGTGTTCGTCTTCCCCGACGACCACCAACGCACGCGGCTCACGCATGCGCTCGAGGTCGCCCAGGTGGCGGTGTCGGTGGCGCGAGTGCTCCGCCTGAACGTCGCGCTCACCGAGGCGATCGCACTCGGTCACGACTGCGGGCACGGCCCCGGCGGACACGCGAGCGAGGATGCACTGTCGCCGTATGTCGACGGGGGCTACGACCACGCGGTCTGGGGTGCCGACGCGGTCCTGTCCCCTCTCAATCTGTGCGACGAGACACTCGACGGCATCCGCAACCACTCGTGGTCACGTCCCGCGCCGCGCACACCCGAGGGCGAGATCGTCTCGTGGGCCGACCGGATCGCCTATGTGTGCCACGATTTCGAGGACGCCGTCTATGCGGGCGTGGTCGTGCCGGCGGATCTCCCCGCCCTCGTGCGCGAGCGGTGCGGCACCACCCGTCGCGAGCAGTTGAGCGCCTTCATCAACGGGATGATCGCGGCCACCGCGCGCACCGGTCGCATCGGCATGGTGCCCGACACCGCCGAGGCACTCGCGGAGTTCCGGCGGTTCAACTACGAGCGCATCTACCAACGGCCCGAGTCACGGGCCCAGGCGACCGCAGTGATCGACATGCTGCGCGCCCTCGTCGACCACTACCTGGTGCATCCCGAGTCGATCCCCGCCCACGCCGAGGATCCCTTCGATGCGGGGACGGAGCGCGCGGTGCGCGAGGTGGTCACCTACGTGGGGGGAATGACCGACAGGTACGCCTGCGAGCAGGCCGTGAGATTGATCGGCTACCCGGGGAGCCGGTTGCCGCGCGGCATCGACATGATGGTCGCGCCCGGACACTGACAAGGTCTCGAAAACCGGCCGGTCGCGCCGGCGTTCGGTCGCGGCGAATGCGATCGTCGAAGTCAGTCGACGGGAAGGACGTCGACGATCTTGCGCCCGTTGCGCTCGCCGAACTTCACCGAGCCGTCGACGAGGGCGAACAATGTGTCGTCCTTGCCCTTGCCGACGTTCTTGCCGGGATGCGTGCGCGTCCCGCGCTGGCGCACGAGGATCGTGCCGGCGGTGATCTTGGTGCCGTCGAACACCTTCACGCCGAGGCGCTGTGCATTCGAGTCACGCCCGTTGCGGGTTGACCCGCCACCCTTTGTCTTTGACATGTCAGGTCAGCCTTTCGCGATGGAGACGATCTCGACGACCGAGTACTGCTGACGGTGGCCGAAGCGCCGGCGCTGGTTGGTGCGGCGCTTGTAGGTGAAGCCGTCGACCTTGACGCCCTTGGCGGTGCCGATCACGCGGCCCTTCACCGAGGCGCCCTTCAACTGGTCGGGGGTGGACAAGATGGTGGAGCCGTCGACCACGAGCACCGGGGTCAACGAGACCTCGGCACCGTCCTCGACACCGAGGAGCTCGACCTGGATGGTCTCGCCCTGGGCGACCTTGGTCTGCTTGCCACCGGAAGCGATCACTGCGTACATAACGGTCTCCCACATTATCTGCGCCCCCGGCGATCCCCACCGTGGAGTGCCCCGGGGACACCCGCCCGATCGGGCCTCCACGGCGCGCACGCCCGACACCCGGGGAGCCCCCGGCTCAATCGAGCAGGCTGAAGTCGACCTTCATGCCGCGTCCGGCGCACTCGGGGCACTCCCCCGAGAAGGCCGTGATGAGACCCTCGCCGATCCGCTTGCGGGTCATCTCGACCAGGCCGAGCTCGGAGATGTCGAAGACCTGGGTGCGCGTCTTGTCGCGCGACAGAGCCTGGCGGAACGAGTCGACCACCTTGCGGCGGTTGTCCTTGATCTCCATGTCGATGAAGTCGATCACGATGATGCCGCCGATGTCGCGCAGGCGCAGCTGGTGGGCGATCTCCTGGGCGGCCTCGAGGTTGTTCACGAACACCGTCTCCTCGAGGTTCGACGACCCGACGTTGCGGCCGGTGTTCACGTCGATCACGGTGAGGGCCTCGGCGTGCTCGATGATGATCGAGCCACCGGAGGGCAGCCAGACCTTGCGGTCGAGCGCCTTGTGGAGCTGCTCGTGGACATGGTGCGTCTCGAAGAGCGAGAGCGGCTCGGCGTCGCGGTCGAAGTACTCCACGCGGTCCGCGAGCTCGGGATTGAAGGCCGACACGTACGACTTGATCTCCTCGAAGAGCCTGCGATCGTCGATGACCACGCCGCGGTACTCGGCGCTGAACTCCTCGCGGATGACGCGCACGGCGAGTTCGGGTTCGCGGTAGAGCAGACTGGGGCCGTTGGCCTTCTTCGCGGCCTCCTCGATCTCGGCCCACTGCTCGAGCAGGCGCGTCATGTCGGCGGTCAGCTCGTGCTCGGTCGCATCCTCGGCGGCGGTGCGCACGATGACGCCATGCTCGGAGGGCTTGACCCGGTCGAGGATCGTGCGCAGTCTGCGGCGCTCGGAATCAGCCAGGCGCTTGGAGATCCCGTAGGTCTTCGAGTTGGGAATGAGCACCACGAAGCGACCCGGCAGCGAGACCTCCTGCGTCAGGCGGGCACCCTTGGCCCCGATCGGGTTCTTGGTGACCTGGCACAGGATCATCTGGCTGCGTCGCAGGATGTGCTCGATGCGCGCGGTGTCCTTGTGCTCGACATCGGCAGTGTCGAAGGAGACATCGCCCCTGTAGAGAACCGCGTTCTTCGGAGTGGCGATGTCGACGAAGGCCGCCTCCATGCCCGCGAGGACGTTCTGCACCCGACCCAGGTAGATGTTGCCGTGGATCTGCCCGATGTCGTCGGCGGGACGGCTCACGTGGTGCTCGATCAGGTTGCGACCCTCCATCACGGCGACCTGGGTGACGCCGTCGCGCACCTGCACGCACATCAGGTAACGCCCGATCGGCCGACCGTTGCGCTCGCGGCCGCGGCGGCGCTCGATGATCTCTGCGTCGGCATCGGGACGCGGGGTCTCGCGCGACTGTTGCCCCCCACGGGAGCGGCCGCGTCCACCGCGCCGGCGCTTCTTCTTGCCGTCGCCCTGCTTCTGCGCGCCGGCATCGGCGCCCTTGCCCTTCGATGCGGGTGCCGGCGGGGCCGGACGGGTGTCACCGATCTGGGGCTTGCGCGCCAGACCGGGGGGCGGGCCAGAGGGTCGCGGCGGAGCCGACGTCTCCGGTGCACTGCCAGATGTCGCCTGACCCGATGCTGGACCCGATGCCGATGCCGATGTCGATGTCGATGTCGTGCCCGACGATGGTCCGGTTCCTCGGGAGGAGTGTCCGCCCGATCGTGACCCTGGTCCGGCCTGGCCGGCGCCGGTCTCGCCAGTGGCGTCGGTGGGCTTGCGGCGATTCTTCCCGCCGCGCGACCCGCGCCGACGCTTGCGCGCTTGTCCGTTGCCGTTCCCGTTGCCGGCGCCGTTGTCGGCCCGGCTCTCTCCTGAGGTGGCGCCGCTGGAGGGCGCGACACCCGAGTCGTTGGTGTCCATCTGGATTGTCTCGATTCTCTTCGACGTGTCGCACACGGGGCGCGCCACGCAGTCCCTGCCGCAGCCGGATCCGGCGCGGCGGGTCCTGTCGGACCGTCGGCCCAAGGGGCCTTGTGGACAAGGTTACCCGTCGGTGTCAGCGGAAACGGCGCATGTGGACGCTCTGGACCAGCCCGATCATCATCGCGAACGCCACCGTGTGGGATCCCCCGTAGGACACGAAGGGCAGCGGCACCCCGCTGACAGGGGTCATTCCCATGGTCATGCCGATGTTCTGGAAGGCCTGCCACAGGATCATCGTGAACACCCCGGTGCAGACGAGGGTGCCGAGGCGGTCCTCGGCGAGGCGGGCGATCCTGAAGATGCGCCACAGCACCACGGCGAACAGGGACAGCACGATGCCGCAGCCCACCATCCCGAACTGCTCCCCCACCGCGGAGAAGACGAAGTCGGTCGACTGCACCGGGATGAACCGGCCGTTCGTGAGCGGCCCCTCGAGATAACCCTTGCCGAAGAAGCCACCGGTTGCGACAGCGCGCTTGGCGAAGCGCACCTGTGTGATCAGCTGCTGGAGGCTGGCCGAGTCGGAGTTCTGGTTCAGAAATCCGGTGATGCGCTGCAACTGGTAGTCGCGCACGACACCCGACACCACGCCAGCCACCACCGACGAGACGCTCAACGTCGTGACGAGGATGATGTAGCGGGCCTTCGCACCCGCCACCAACAGCACGCCCATCGCCATCGCCACCACGACCGAGGCCGACCCGAGGTCGGGTTCGATCGCGATCAGCACCACCGGCACGCCGACGATGAACAGCGACCGGATGAACATCTCGTAGGACACCTCCTCGGTGTCGCCGCGCGCCAGGTATCCGGCCAACAGGAGCAGCGTCGAGACCTTCGAGAGTTCGGAGGGTTGCACCGAGATCGGCCCGAGGTCGAACGACAGGCGCGCACCACCGATCACCGCGCCGGTGACGAGCACGAGAACCAGCAGGAACAACGTTCCCGCGTACAGCAGGTTCGCGTTCGCGTGCAATTGCACGTAGTCCAGCCACATCACGACCGCCATCGCCACCAGCGCCACGATGATGAAGGCGACCTGGCGCTGGGCGAACGAGAACGGATCCGATCCCCTGCTGATGAGGCGCGGGCGCGTCGCCGAATAGACGATGAAGACCCCGATCGTGGTGAGCAGACCGACCGCCGTCATGAGGACCCAGTCGATGCTGCGCGTGGGCGCGGTGATGCCCCGCTTGATGTTGCCGAGACCCGAGTCGGGCCGACGCGTGAACAGCGTGCCGACCATCAGTCGCGCACCGACGATCCGGTGCCGACCAGACACAGTGGGTTAGGCAGGAACTGGGGTTGGGCCACCTCGAAGCTGTTCACGTCGAGCGGATCCGACGGCAATGCCTTGTCGACGCGGATCTTGCCCGCGAGCGCGGTGAAGACGCACTTCACCACCGGCGCAGCAGCACGCGACCCGAAGCCGGCCTTCTCGATGTAGGTGCTCGCGGTGTAGGGCTTCGAGGGATCCTTCGAGAACGCGGCGAACGCCGAGGAGTCGTTCCACGGCAGGTTGCCCGCACCCTGCGCGGTGCCGGTCTTTCCGGCGATCGGGAGCGTCGCCTTCGGATACGAACGGAACAGTTTCTCGCCCGTCGTGGCATGGTAGAAGTCGTAGCGCTTGCCCGGCCCGTTGATCACGCGCGTGAGACCCCTCACGATCGGGTCGCGGACCTCCTCGCGCAGACCGATGTCGCGGATCACCTGGGGAGCAGAGAAGTCGCGCAGGACCGTCCCCGCCCTCAGATCGACTGCGCCCGGTTTTCCGTCGGGGGTCCCCGGAGTCCAGATCGCACGCACCACCCGGGGTCGCACGACCTTGCCGCCGTTGGCGAGGGTTCCATAGGCGACGGCCAACTGCAGTGGTGTGGCCGAGAGCAGGCCCTGTCCGATCGCGAACTGGACGTTGTCACCCACGTAGTAGCCCTCGCCCTCCTCCTCGGCGATCGCGCCCGACTCGGCGAGTCGCTCCTTGAGGAGCCGGCTCGGGATCGTGCCGGTGAACTCATAGGGCAGGTCGATCTCGGTCGGGGACCCGAAGCCGAACAAGCGCACCTGCTCCTCGAGCACCGGCCTGTTGCCCCGCTCGGTGAAGATCTGCTCGCCGATCTTGTAGAAGAACACGTCCGACGACACCGCGAGCGAATCCACCACGTTGACCCGCCCGTACTTGCACGGCGCGCCGTTGCCGCAGTTGGCGTTCTTGAAGATGCACTTCACGTTCAACTGGCACCGCTCCTCGGGGATGCTCTGGAGCTTGTAGGTGCCCTCGTCGAGGAGCGAGTACGACGTGCCGCCCGGCAACTGCCCGGTGTTGAGGGCCGCGAACGCGACGAACGGCTTGAACGTCGACCCGAGGTTGTACCGACCCGAGATCGCCCGGTTCACGAGGATCGACAGGTCGGGGTCGTCGGTGCGCGGGAAGAGTTGCTGGAACTTCTCCGAGGAGATGCCGGCGTTGAACCATCTGTTGTCGAAGTTCGGGTACGAGGCCATCGCGAGCACCTCGCCGGTCTCGTGGTTCATCACCACGCTCGAGCCGGCCGGTGCCTTGTAGAAGACCGCCTCGGGGTACCGCGGGTCGGGCTCGCCGAAGGCGAGCACCGTGGGAGCCTCGGTGCGGCGGCGAGCGCGGATCTCGGTCTGGAGGGCCTGCTCGGTGAACTGTTGCATGTCGAGGTCGACCGAGAGTTGCACGTCGTTGCCGGGGATCGGCTCGCGCCGCTCCAACTGGCGCAGGATGCGGCCGCGGGAGTCGACCTCATACTTCACGTAGCCCGGGGTGCCGCGCAGGACCGGCTCGTAAGTCTGCTCGACACCGAACTGACCGACGCGGGCGTCGGGGTCGTAGCCGAGGTTCCTGTAGTACTCGAGCTCGGACTCGCGGATCGCCCCGAGGAATCCCACCACGTGGCTCGCCACCGGCGCGTACGGGTACTCGCGTCGCCAGTCCTCGCGCACGTCGACGCCGGGGTAATCCTCGGATCTCTCGCGCAGGAACACCGCGAGCGACTCGTCGATGTCCTCCTTCAACGGGGCCGGCTGCAACTGGTCGTAGCGCTTCGACTTGTAGCGCTCCTCCAACTGCTCGAAGCTCAGACCGAGTGCACCCGAGAGCCGGTTCCACATCTGCTGACGCGCGAGCGGGCGCGCCACCACTTGGCGATCGATGGTCACGGTGAGCACACGCTCATTGTCCGCCACGATGCGACCCTCGAGGTCGAAGATGCGGCCGCGTTCGGGGGTCAACTTCACCGTCCGGGTGCGCACCTCCCGCACGCGCTCCTCGAGCCCCGGGGCGTCGACGGCCTGCAGGAACCACAGACGGATGCACAGGATTCCCCCGAGGATCGCCGCCACCGTGCCGAGCACCGCCGTGCGCGAGACGCGCCGTTCACCGACCACCGGTGGTCACCTCATCCTCGCCCGCTCGCGCAGCGCCCACCTGCACACCCAGTGCGCCGGTGGCGCGGCGAGTGCGTTGAAGACCGCGACGACGAGCGCGATCAGGAACACCTGGCCGGTCAGGGCGCCCTCGGTGCCGGTCACCTCGAGGGCGAGCGGCATGAGGAACATCCCGAGCGCACTGGCCACCGACGCCATCAACATGCGCGTCCACCATGTGGGTGCGTGCACGAACGTGTTCGCGAGCCCCGAGGCGTACCCCACCACGGCGAACACCGCCGCACCCAGCCCCAGCGGGGTGGTGAGGACGAGGTCGTAGAGCAGACCGACCACGAAACCGGCGACCGCGCCGGTCTCGGAACCGCGCGCGAGCCCGCTCGCGGCCGCGAGCAGGACCATCACCTGCAGGCTCACCCCGAAGGGCCGCATGTCGTTCAGGATCGTCGTCTGCACACCGAGGAACACCATCCCGACGAGCACGAGCCGGAACCACCGGTTCTCCGCGACCCGCAGGAGACCCTCGATCACGGTGCATCCACCCTCTCGGTGCTCGGCCGGTACAGGAGCACCCTCACGAAGTTGAGATAGTCGAGGTTCGCCGACAGGTCGACCTCGAGCAGCGGGCCGAGTGTGCCCGGTCGGCGCACGACCTTCAACACCGTCCCGACCACGATCCCCGGCGGCGCGAGCGAGGTCGCACCACCGGCGGTCACGATCGGTGAGCCGACGGCGACCTCTCCGAATCGACTCTGGCTCTCGATGAACCGCACGAACGGCGAACGCGACAGTCCCCTGCCCTCGAGCGCACCGGTCTCGCGGAGCGGCAGATCGACACCGGCCGGCACCGTGATCGGCGACTTCGTCGCCTGACCCGGTTGGTTGGGGCTGCCGTCGCCGGGAACCGTCGTGGTCGCCCCCGGGACCGGGATCGTCGAGGTGGTCACGACCGTGGCGCCCGGCGTGAACCCGGGGATGCCCGTCGTGGTCGTGGTGCGCGGCACCGTGGTGGTCGTTGATGTGGAGGTCGTGGTGGGTGCGGGCTCCTCGCCCGGGATCGTCGTGGTCGTGGTGGTGGTGGGCGTGTTCACCACCTTGACCGCGAGCGAGTACCCGGGATCGGTCACCAGCATCACGACGGCGCGCTTGTTGAAGACCCCCGTCACCTTGCCGATCAAGCCCGCCGCGTTCAGCACGGGCATCCCGACCTTGATGCCGCACTCGCTGCCGCGGTTGATCTCGACGGTCTGGGCGAAGTTCGACGGCGACTGACCCACCACCTGGGCGGTGCACGACGAGATCCCCGCCAGGGTCGGCAGACCGTTCAAGGCGAGGAGTTCCTGGGCCTCGCGCACGCTCGCGACGGCCGCGATCGTGGCGCCCTCGTTGTAGGCGACGAGGTCGCGCAGCCTCCGGTTCTCGTCCTCGAGATCGTCGTAGCGCACGATCCCGTTCCACGCGCTCTCGATCGGGTTGGTGACGACGCGCGCCGCACTCTCGATCGGGCGGAACACCACACCGAAGGCCGAGCGCACACCGTTGACCACGCCGCTGCCCCGCAGGTCGAGCGTCACGAGGAGCACCGAGGTCAGGGCCAGGAGGAGGATCACCCGGCGCCGAGTGAAGGGTTGGCCCGCCACGGGGGGATCTACAGCTGGTCGAGTCCCGGCGAGGACATCATTCCGCGCATCGCCTCGATGTTCTCGAGCGCGCGGCCCGATCCGATGGCGACCGCGTACAGCGGATCGGGTGCGATGTAACAGGGCATCCCGGTCTCGTGGGTGATGCGCTGCGTGACACCGGCCAGGAGCGCCCCGCCACCCGAGACATGGACGCCGCGGTCCATGATGTCGGCAGCCAGTTCCGGCGGCGTGCGATCGAGGGTCGACTTCACGGCGTCAATGATGGCAGTCATGGGCTCGGCGATGGCGTCGCGCACCATCTCGGAGGTGAGCTCGATCGTGCGGGGCAGACCCGACACCGTGTCGCGGCCCCCCACGTCGGCCGTGAGTTCCTGCGAGAGCGGCCAGGCCGATCCCATCTGGATCTTGATCTCCTCGGCGGTGACGATGCCGATGTCGAGCGAGAACTCCTGGCGCACATAGGCCTGGATCGCCTCGTCGAGTTCGTCGCCGGCGACACGCACGCTCTGGGCGACCACGATGCCTCCGAGCGAGATCACGGCGACCTCGGTGGTGCCGCCGCCGATGTCGACGATCATGTTGCCGCTCGGCTCGTGCACCGGGAGATCGGCCCCGATCGCAGCGGCCATGGGCTCCTCGATGATGTGCACGGGACGGCGGGCGCCGGCGTACTCGGCCGCATCCTGCACGGCCCGCTGCTCGACCCCGGTGATTCCCGACGGCACGCAGATGACCATCCGCGGCTTGCTCCAACGGCTCGTCGTGATGCGCTGGATGAAGTAACGGAGCATCTTCTCGCACACGTCGAAGTCGGCGATGACGCCGTCCTTCAGGGGCCGGATCGCCTCGATGTACTTGGGGGTGCGCCCGAGCATCCGCTTGGCCTCCCAGCCGACGGCCACGGGACGGTTGTCGCGCATGTCGATGGCGACCACCGAGGGCTCGTTCAGCACGATCCCCTGGCCGCGCACGTAGACGAGGGTGTTCGCGGTGCCGAGGTCGATCGCGATGTCGCGACCGATCGCCAAGGGGTTGTTGCGGCTCATAGGAAAATCTCCCCCGGTCGCGCGCCGACGCGCGCCCCCGCGAGACCCAATCGTAGTTGTCCCCGGATCAGAGCCCGGGGAAGAAGATGGACAGCTCGTGGGCGGCCGATTCGGCCGAATCGCTGCCGTGGACGAGGTTCTCGGTGAGGATGGTCCCGAAGTCGCCCCGGATGGTGCCGGGCGCGGCGGTGCGGGGGTTGGTCGAGCCCATCATGTGGCGCACGATCTCCCAGGTGTCCTCCGGTCCCTCGAGGGCCATGGCGACCACAGGGCCCCGCGACATGAACTCGACGAGATCGGCGTAGAACGACTTCGTGACGTGCTCCTCGTAGTGGCGCGCGAGCGTGCCCGCATCGAGGGTGCGCAGCTCCATCGCCGCCAACCGGAGACCCTTGGCCTCGAATCGCGAGACGATGGCCCCGACGAGGCCGCGCTCGACGGCATCGGGCTTGAGCAGGACGAGAGTGCGGTTCGACATGCCCGACAGGCTACGGGCGCAACCGCGCACCCACCCGTCGTGCCCCGATCATCCCGTCAGGGCAGGCGCGCGCGCAGGTGCGGTCGTGCCGCGCCCACCACATAGAGCGAACCCGCGACGAGGATCGCATCGTCGGCACCTGCTCCCTCGAGCGCGGTGTCGCAGGCCTCCTCGACCGTCTCGGCCACTGCGACGGTGCACCCGATCGACTCTGCGATTGCGGCGATCTCGCGCGCGGCACGGGCGCGGGGCGACGGCGCGGTGCAGCACACCACGAGATCGAACTCGTCGGCACGCAGCGCACCCAACGTCTCGGAGACATCGCGAGACGAGAGCGCGCCCACCACCAGGATCCGCCGGCCGACCGGGTCGAAGTCGTCGAAGAACACCTGGGCGCACACGTCGGCGCCCGCGGGGTTGTGCGCACCGTCCACGATCACCAGGGGCTGGTGTCCGAGCAACTCGAACCGCCCGGGCATCGCGACGGCGGCGAGACCCTCGGCAAGGACGTCAGGATGGATCGGCGCATCGAAGAACTCCTCGACCGCCGCGATCGCCACGGCCGCGTTGTCGCACTGGTGCGCCCCGTGCAGCGGGACGAACACCTCGGGGTGATCCGCGCGCGCGGTCCCCAGGTGCATCTGGCGGCCGCCGAGTGCGAGCCGGTTCTCGAGCACCTCGAAGTCGCGCCCCCTCTGCACCACGCGTGCATCGGCCTCGGCGGCGAAGATCGCCGCGAGAGCGGGTCGGGTCTCACCAACGATGGCGACACAGCCGTCCTTGATGATTCCGGCCTTCTCGCGGGCGATGTGCTCGAGGGTGGGGCCCGCGAACTCGGTGTGATCGAGCGCGATGTTGGTCACCACCGCGATGTCGGGCCGCACCACGTTCGTGGCGTCCCACCTCCCGAGCAAGCCCACCTCGACCACCGCGACGTCGACGGCCTCCTCGGAGAACCACCGGAATGCCGCAGCCGTCATCGCCTCGAAGTACGTCGGGCGCACACCGCTCAGGCCCTCAGCCACCGCGACGCCAGCGATCGCGGCGGCGAAGGCCTCCTCACCGATCGGTTCGCAGTCGATCTGCATCCGCTCGTGCGGCGACTCGAGATGGGGGCTCGAGTAGGTGCCGGTGCGCAGTCCGTGCGCGGTCAACAGACGGCTGATGATCTGGGACGTCGATCCCTTGCCGTTCGTTCCCGTGACGTGGATGACACGGAAGTCGAGGTGCGGGTCCCCCATCACCGACAGGATCGACTCGATGTTCTGCGTCGAGGGCGCCTCGATGCGGCCGGTCTTTTCGTACGAGGAGTGGTCGTCGAGGTACACGAGAGCGTCGGCGTGGTTCATGGTCTCGTGCCGCGGGCGTGGGCGCCCGGTGCGGATCCTGTCAGGACGCGGCGCGGCGCTGCCTGGGCATCCGCGCGGTGCTCTTTGAGACCAACTGGGGGGTCTGTCCGCCCACCACGCACTCCTCGTCGAGGATCACGCGCGCGACGTCGGTGCGACCCGGCACCTCGTACATGGTGTCGAGCAGGGTCTCCTCGAGGATCGCGCGCAGGCCGCGCGCACCGGTGCCGCGCTTGAGCGCCAGATCGGCGATCGCCTCGAGCGCACCGCGAGTCACCTCGAGCTCGACACCGTCGAACTCGAAGATCTTGGTGTACTGCTTGACGAGCGCGTTCTTCGGCTCGGTGAGGATCTGCACCAGCGCTTCCTTGTCGAGCGCGTGCACGGCGGCCACCATCGGCATGCGGCCGATGAACTCCGGGATCATGCCGAACTTCAGCAGGTCCTCGGGGAGCACCTGGGCGAAGAGCTCACCGGGGTCCTTGTCGGCCTTGGACCTCACCGTCGCGTGGAAACCGACCCCCTTGTGGCCGATGCGCTGCTCGATGATCTGCTCGAGCCCGGCGAAGGCACCGCCGCAGATGAAGAGCACGTTGGTGGTGTCGATCTGGATGAACTCCTGGTGCGGGTGCTTGCGGCCACCCTGCGGCGGCACCGAGGCGACCGTGCCCTCGAGGATCTTGAGCAACGCCTGCTGCACACCCTCTCCGGAGACGTCACGGGTGATGCTCGGGTTCTCGGCCTTGCGCGCGACCTTGTCGATCTCGTCGATGTAGACGATCCCCTGCTCGGCCTTCTTCACATCGAAGTCGGCGGCCTGGAGCAGCTTGAGCAGGATGTTCTCGACGTCCTCGCCGACATAGCCCGCCTCGGTGAGCGCGGTGGCGTCGGCGACCGCGAACGGCACGTTCAACATGCGCGCGAGGGTCTGGGCCAGGTGTGTCTTGCCGCACCCCGTCGGCCCGAGCATCAAGATGTTGCTCTTCTGCAGTTCCACGTCGTCGCGGCGGATGCCCTGGCTCTGGTGCTGGTGCTGGAGCCGCCGGTAGTGCTGGAAGACCGCGACCGACAGCACCTTCTTCGCGCGCTCCTGACCCACGACGTACTCGTCGAGGAAGGCGCGCGTCTCGACTGGGGTCGGCAGGGCCTCGAGGCGCACCTCGGAGCGGTCGCCGACCTCCTCCTCGATGATCTCGTTGCACAGCTCGATGCATTCGTCGCAGATGTACACGCCCGGGCCGGCGATGAGCTTCTTGACCTGCTTCTGGGACTTGCCGCAGAAGGAGCACTTCAGCAGTTCGCCGGTGTCGCTGAACTTGGCCACTCGGGCCCCTCCCTGGGATGGAGCGTCAGCGGATCGGACCGGAGCGGTCCGTGAGCTGACGCGATGAGATCACGTCATCGATGATGCCATACGCGAGGGCCTCGTTTGCTTCCATTACGAAGTCACGGTCGGTGTCGGTATGGATCCGCTCGATCGGCTGGCCCGTATGGCTGGCAAGGATTTCCTCGAGGAGGTCGCGCATCCGCAGGATCTCGCGGGCGGCGATCTCGAGGTCGGTCACCTGGCCGTAGCCCACCTGGCCGTAGGGCTGGTGCAGCAGCACGCGGCTGTGCGGCAGCGCGAGGCGCTTGCCCTTGGTGCCGGCCGCGAGCAGGACGGCCGCCGCAGAGGCGGCCTGCCCGAGACAGATCGTCGCGATGTCGTTCTTGATGAACTGCATGGTGTCGTAGATCGCGAACAGCGCGGTGATGTCCCCACCGGGGCTGTTGATGTAGATGTTGATGTCGCGATCCGGGTTCTCGCTCTCGAGGTGGATCAACTGTGCACACACGAGGTTCGCAATCGTGTCGTCGATCGGGGTGCCGAGGAAGATGATGTTCTCCTTCAGCAGCTTCGAGTACAGGTCGTAGGCGCGCTCACCGCGGCTCGTCTGCTCGGTGACGGTCGGGACGTAGTAGTTCTGGAAGTTCATTGTGCGTCCTCCGCGGTCTGGTCGTGGGAATAATCGTCGTGGGAATAATCGTCGCGGTCGCGCACATGGTCGGGGCCGAGCACGTCGTCGACATCCATGACCTGACCATTCTGGTCCACGTAGGTCACGTTGTGGAGGAGCCAGTCGAGCGCCTGGGACTTGCGCATCTGCCACACCAGGTCGCCCACCGCGTCGTTCTTCTCGTAGAGCTTGCGCACCTTGGCTGTCGTCTCGCCGACACGCGTCGCGATCGCGGCGAACTCGGCCTCGAGATCGGCCTCGGGGATCTCGATCCCGCGCGCCACCGCGACCGCACGCAGTGCGAGGTCGACGCGCACGGCCTTCTCGGACTGCTCCTTCAAGCCGGCCACGAACGAGTCGGGGTCCTGCCCGGTGACCTGCAGCCACTGCTCGAGCGGGATGCCCTGTGCCTGCATCTGCTGCACGGTGTTCTGGAACCGCGCCTGGAGGTCGCCCTGCACCATCGACTCGGGCGGGTCGATCGCGACGAGTTGTACGAGCGAATCGGTCAGGCGATCGACCAGCGTCGAGCGCATCTGGTTCGCACGCATCTCCTCGTAGCGGGTGCGGATCATCTCGCGCCACTCGGCCACCGTCTCGGCGTCGGTGATGTTCTGCGCCACCCACTCGTCGTCGACCTCGGGCACGACGATCTCTTGCACCTTGACGACCTTGACGGTGAAGTCGGCGGCCTCCTCGGACCCGTTCGGCACGAGGGTGAACGACATCTCGTCGCCCTGCTTGGCGCCGGTGATCTGGTCGTCGAATCCGGCCGCGACCCAGCCGCGACCGATCTCATAGGTCCACTCGTCGACGTTCAGACCGGGGACCGGCTGTCCGTCACGTGTGCCCTCGAGGTCGAGCACGACGTGATCACCGCTCTGGGCGGGTCGGTCGACATCGGCGAGTGTTCCGCGACGACGGAGCTCGGACTGGACCGCCTCGTCGATCTCGTCGTCGGAGAGTTCCGGGCTGACGATCTCGACGCGCAGGCCCTCGTAGCCGGGGCGGGTGATCTCGGGACGCACCTCGCAGGTGGCGTCGAACTTGACCGTTCCCGACTCCTGCCCCTCGACCAGTTCCACCTTCGGGGTGGCGATGAGGTCGACCTCGTGCTCGCGCACCGCGAGGGTGAGGTACTCCGGGATCGCGTCCTCGAGTGCCTGGGCGCGGGCGGCTCCGACACCGATTTGGGCCTCGAGCAACTTGCGGGGTGCCTTGCCCGGACGGAACCCGGGGATGCGGACTTGGGCGGCGATCTTCTTGAAGGCCTTGTCGATGTTCCGATCGAACTCGGACTCGTCCACCTCGATGGAGAGCTTGACCTGGTTGCCCTCGAGGGCTTCGAGCGTGCTTTTCACAGGGCGCGAAGTGTATCGGCGGCCCGAACACGCTCGCCGAGTCGCCACGGAGCGCTCACAGGAGCACCACTTCGTCCGGAACCGGCTCGGACCAAGAACACACAGCCGGGCTGTGTGACACCGGGCAGTGTGCCCGGCGCTCTCGTCGGCGTATAAGAATGGAGCCATGACCCTCTGGAAGCCCCACTCCCTCGCGAACCCGCACAAGGGCCAGATCGACCTGAAGGTCGGCGACAAGGTGACGGCATCGGTGGACCTCGACGGCGTGCCCGCGGGCACCGAGGGCAAGGTCATCCTGGCGAACGGCTTCAACTGGCTGCGCTACCGGGTGCTGTTCGTGAACGGCGAGGAGGTCGGCGACCTCGACCACCGCACGCTGACCCCGATCGGTCGCGCGGCGAAGCGACTCGCACGCGCGGCCAAGCGTGCCGCGAACTCCTGAACCCTCGCGCACGACAGGGGTAGCGTTCTCCCCGACCACGGGGAGTGGCGCAGTTGGCAGCGCGCCTGCTTTGGGAGCAGGAGGCCGGGGGTTCAAGTCCCCCCTCCCCGACCAGACAGGCCACGACGAACCGACCAGGAGCACTCCACCATGACCTCGGCACTCGAGAACGCCCGCTATGTCTCGTTCACCACATACCGCAGGAACGGCACGCCCGTTCCCACCGCGGTGTGGATCGTGCCGTTCGACCGAGGCTGGGCATTCACCTCGGATCTGAAATCGGGCAAGGTCAAGAGACTGCGCAACGACGCCCGATGCACCCTGCAGGTGTGCGACATACGCGGGCGCGTCGCCGACGGCGCCGAGATCTTCGAGGGAGCAGCCGTGGTGCTGCCGGCCGATCAGACCGCCACGATCGAGTCGCTCGTGAAGTCCAAGTACAGGATCGGATGGGTGTTGCTCCTCGCCACCGAGGCCGCACGCAAGATCACCCGCCGCGGCCGCAATGACGACGACACGGGGTGCGCGATCAAGGTGACGCTCCACCCCTAGAGGAGCGGACCAACGGCCCCGGATTCGGGCGTTCGGCGACGGAACTATGGTGCGCCCATGGTGCAGCGCGAAGTCATGGACGCCGTCTCTGTTGCGGCAGCGATCAGCCGGGGCGAGGTCTCGGCACGCGAGATCGTGGAGGCCGCACTGGAGGCCGCACGCGAATCACAGGACGACCTGAATGCCTTCGTGCACCTCGATGACGCGGGTGCACTGCGTGCCGCCGACGAGGTGGATGCCGCGCGACGCGCCGGTGCGACGCTTCCCCCGCTGGCGGGTGTGCCCTTCGGCGTGAAGGATCTCGAGGAGTGCGCCGGAATGCCCACCACCATGGGTTCTCGTTGGTTCGCCAACGGACCGGCCGCGACCATCGACGACATTCATGTCGGTCGCTTCCGTGCGGCGGGCGCAATCCCGATCGGCAAGACCGCGACCCCCGAGTTCGGCGCGTGGGGCTACACCGCGAGCCCGTTGTTGGGAGTGACCCGAAACCCGTGGGACACCTCGCGCACCCCGGGCGGATCGAGCGGAGGGACGGCGGCATCGGTGTCGGCGGGCGTGATCCCCTTCGGCACGGCGAGCGATGGTGGTGGCTCGATCCGTGGTCCGGCGAGCTCCTGCAATCTGCCGGGCTTGAAACCCACGTATGGCCGCGTGCCCACGTTCGGCGTGACACGGCACGCCCAGAACGCGGTGAACTTCGCCCTGGCGACCACGGTGACCGACACGGCACTGCTGTTCGACATCGCAGTCGGGCCGGATTCCCGCGATCGCACGTCGCTGCCCGCGCCGGGACTGTCGTACTCACGCATCATCGAGGAACTCGATGTCGCGGGACTTCGCGCGGCATGGTCGAGCGATCTCGGATTCGTCACTGTCGATCCCGAGGTCGCCGCGATCTGTGGCGCTGCCGCCGATCGGTTGATCGCGGCCGCCGGCATGGAGCGCGTGGACACCGACCTGGGCATCGAGGACTACATCGGCATCTATGTGCTGATGGAGGGTGCCGACAAGTTCGTCTCCGTGCCGGACGGGTGGGAGAGTCGTCTCGACGAGCTCGACCCCCGCACCGTCGAGGGATGGCGCCGCACGCGCGAGGTCACCTTGCCCCGGTTCGCCCGGGTCGAGAAGGAACGGCGCCGACTCGAGATGCGCATCGCCGAGATCTTCGACCACGTCGACGTGATCCTCACTCCCACGAATGCCTGTGCACCGTTCGCGGCCGAGGGCCCAATGCCCACCGAGATCGCGGGGCGCCCCTGCCACGGTGGACATGCCGCCTTGCTGACGATGCTCGCCAACATCGCGAACCTTCCCGCGATCAGTCTCCCCGCGGGCCTCACGAGCGAGGGACTCCCCATCGGGTTGATGATCAACGCACCCCGGCACAGAGAAGACATCTGCCTCCGACTCGCACGCATCTGGGAGCAGATATCTCCGTGGCCGCGGCACGCGCGCGGTTGGCCCCGTTGACTCGTTGATCGATCCGGAGTCACATCGAATCGCCATCCGCCCGGAACCGTCGATTCCCCGATAGCGTGCCGGGGCACCTTCGTGGTGCGTCCATGGGTACGCATCGGTATCTGTGACCGATACAAGGAGAACCCCCCATGGGTGCCGATTCCGGCGCGGTCGTGCTCGACCGCGCATCCCGATCATTTGCCGACCTCGATCTCGCCCCCGAGATCGTCGCCGAGCTCGAGCGGCAGGGCCTGACCACCTGCTTCCCCATCCAGGATGCGACGTTCGATGACGCCGCCAGTGGACGGGACGTGCTCGGCAAGGGCCGCACCGGTTCGGGCAAGACGCTCGCCTTCGCCCTCCCCCTCGTGTCGCGCCTCGCCTCCGGGACCTCCGACCGCCCCGGTCGCCGCACCGCGCCCCGCGCGCTCGTGCTGGTTCCGACGCGCGAGCTCGCCAACCAGGTGCGCGACGTCATCGCCCCGCTCGCCCGCGCCGTGTCGCTGCGCACCACCGTGGTCTACGGCGGAGTCGGGTACGGAAAGCAGATCGGTGCCTTCCGGGACGGTGTCGACATCGTGGTGGCCTGCCCCGGTCGCATGCTCGACCATGTGCAGTCAAACAACGTCGATCTCTCGCGCATCGAGGTGTGCGTGCTCGACGAAGCCGACCACATGGCAGAACTCGGATTCCTCGAGGACGTCAAGCGCCTGCTGGATGAGACCCCCGAGGACGCACAGCGTCTGCTCTTCTCGGCCACGCTCGACCGCGGCATCGACAAGGTCGTGCGCCGCTACCTCGTCGACCCCGTGGTGCATGAGATCTCGACCGACGACAACGACGGTCCGCCCGCGGCCCACTACTTCTTCAAGGTGGCCCAGGATCGTCGTCTCGATGTGATCGCCGACCTCTGCGCGGCACCGGGCAAGTCGCTCGTGTTCACCCGGACCAAGCACGGGGCACGCAAGCTCGCGGCCGCGTTGGTCAAGGCCGGCGTGCCGAGCGTGGAACTGCACGGTGATCTCTCCCAGAACATCCGTGCCCGCAACCTCGCCGCCTTCGCCGGACGTAGAGTCGACACGTTGGTCGCCACCGACATCGCCGCACGCGGAATCCATGTCGACGACATCGCTCTCGTGATCCATGCCGATCCGCCCGAGGAGCACAAGGCGTTCCTCCACCGCTCGGGTCGCACCGCGCGTGCCGGCGCGGCCGGAAACGTGATCACGATCGTGACGGATGCGACCAAGCGCCACGCGCGCCGCCTCGCCAAGGACGCGGGCATCGCCCCCGAGCACCACGACGTGGCGCCGGGCGACGAGATGCTCACCGTGGTTGCACCCGGCGAGCGCGAGGTGCGCGAGATGCCCGATCTCGAGGAGCGCCGCCCGGCCCAGGCACGCGGTCGCGGAAACGGCCCGCGTGGCAACAGTGGCGGTGGCCGCCGCCAGGGGCGGAACCATGATCGCCACGATGACCGCCGCGATGACCGGCGCGATGACCGCCGATTCGATGACCGCCGCGAACGTCGGGACGATCCCCGTTCGGAGCGCCGGGACGACCGACGCGACGACCGGCGAGACGACCGGCGCCCAGTGGGGACCGGTCCGAGGACGCAGGACTCACGCGCGGGTGGCCCCAGAGGAGATGGCCCGCGTCGACGCGACGACCGCCGGGACGGTGCCCGCAGCGGTGCCTCGCCCCGCCGAGACGACCGGCGTTCCCACGAGCGCGGAGGCCGTTCGGACCGCCGCAGCGATCGCCCCTCGGCTCGGAGCGGCCCGAAGCGCGGAAACTAAGGTTGGACCCGTCGGGTAGTTGCACCGGGGGGTTCGATGAAACGAGCAAACGTCGACGTCGTCGTGGTGGGTGCCGGTTTCGCCGGGCTCTACATGATCCATCGCACCCGCGCCGAGGGCCTCAGTGTGCGCGTCTTCGAGGCCGGCGATGATGTCGGCGGCACCTGGTACTGGAATCGGTACCCCGGTGCGCGTTGCGATGTCGAGAGCGTCGAGTACTCGTACTCCTTCGACGAGGCCCTCGAGCAGGAGTGGAACTGGACGGAGCGCTACGCGGCCCAGCCCGAGATCCTCGACTACGCACGTCACGTGGCCGACCGGTTCGAATTGCGGCGCGACATCACCTTCTCCACCCGCGTGGTTTCGGCCCACTTCGACGAGGAGTCCTCCACATGGGTCGTCACCACCGATGCGGGCGAGACGGTCGTGTCCCGTTTCCTCGTCATGGCAACGGGATGCCTGTCGTCGGCGAACATTCCCGCGTTCCCGGGTGCCGAGACGTTCGCCGGTCCGAGCTACCACACGGGCAAGTGGCCCCACGAGGGTGTCGACTTCGCCGGCAAGCGAGTCGGTCTCATCGGCACGGGGTCCTCGGCCATCCAGAGCATCCCGATCATCGCCGAGCAGGCGGCCCACCTGACCGTGTTCCAGCGCACCGCCACGTACTCGGTGCCGGCCCGCAACGACTCGATCGATGCGCACTACGTCGCAGAGGTGAAGTCCCACTACCCCGAGTTCCGTGCCGCGAACCGACTCCAACAGGGCGGGTTCGGCTCGCGCATCCAACGCGGGGAGACCTCCGTGCTGACGGCCAGCGACGAGGAGCGCCGCGCGGAGTTCGAGCGCCGATGGGAAGAGGGCGGATTCGCGTTCATGTCGTCGTTCAACGACTTCCTCCTCAACAAGGACTCGAACGACGTGCTCGCCGATTTCGTGCGCGACAAGATCCGGTCGATCGTGAAGGATCCGGCCACCGCCGATCTGTTGATGCCCACCCAGGTGATCGGCTGCAAGAGGTTGTGCCTCGACACCGGCTACTACGAGACGTTCAACCGCGAGAACGTGACCCTCGTCGATGTCTCGGCAACACCGATCGAGCGCATCACCGCCACGGGGCTCGTCAGCGGGGGTGTCGCCCATGAGTTCGATGCCCTCGTCTATGCGACCGGGTTCGACGCGATGACCGGATCGCTCCTCAAGGTCGACATCCGGGGTCGTGACGGAAGACCCCTCGCCGAGGCGTGGGGGGCAGGCCCTGTCACCTACCTGGGGCTCTCCACGGCCGGGTTCCCCAACATGTTCATGGTCTCTGGCCCCGGCAGTCCGTCGGTGCTCACGAACATGATCGTGTCGATCGAGCAGCACGTGGAGTGGATCACCTCGTGCATCGGGCACCTCTCGCGCACCGGCGTCGCCTCGATCGAGACGACCGAGGACCACCAGCGCGAATGGGTCGCCCACGTGAACACGATCGCCGATTTCACGCTGTATCCGCGCTGCAACAGTTGGTATCTCGGCGCCAATGTCGAGGGGAAACCGCGCGTGTTCATGCCCTTGATCGGCTTTCCCGCGTATGCGGAGCGGTGCCAGCAGGTCGCCGAGTCTGGCTATGAGGGATTCGTGCTCGCACCCGCGTGAGGCACCGCGACGCCGCTCATTCACGGTGAAGCCGACCCACATCCCCTGCGCGTAGTGCCCCGCGATGTTGCAGACGAGTTGATACGAGCCCTTCTCCAGATCAACGTCGACTGTCCTCATCTGACCGGGCCCCCACTCGGGGACCTCCCCCACGACCTCGACTGCATCGCCCGTCTCGGAGAACGTCATCTCCTTGCCCACCGGCAACTCACCCGGGGCGACATCGGTCTTGACCACGAGGAACTCATGCTCGACACTGCCCGAGTTGAGGATCTCGAATTCGAGTTTTCCCGCCTTGGCCGACGGTTCGTCGACATCGACGAACCACTCACCCACCAGAACACAGGCCGCCGACACCGCCGCCCACCATCTCTGTCGCAACACTCCCCGCACATCATCCATGTCGCGATCCTGCGGGAGGTGACGCACGACTGCGCCGTAGGGACATCCCTTCGCCTAGCGTCATCCGTGCATCCGGCCGACCGGCCGGACACCGACGATCGGAGCGAGACGTGCAGGCATACGACAAGATCTACGTGAACGGCCAGTGGGTGGCATCGGAGTCGTCGGAGACGATCCAGGTGTTCGACTCGATCACCGAGGACGTGATGGCCACCATCCCCTCCGGAACCGCCGGGGACGTCGCCAAGGCCGCCGCGGCCGCCAAGAGCGCCTTCGAGTCATGGAGCGCACTGCCCGCCGCCGAGCGCGCCAAGTACATGAACCGGATCGGTGATGCCCTGGGTGGACGCATGGACGAGATCGCCTCGGCGATCTCGCGTGAGACCGGGATGGCAAAGACTCTCTCCAACATCATCCAGGTGGGCCTTCCCATCAACTCCTTCAAGCAAGCCGCCGCCGTGGCCGAGTCGTTCGCCTACTCGCGCGAGATTGGCACCTCACTGGTCGTGCGCGAGCCGATCGGGGTGGTGGGTTGCATCACGCCGTGGAACTACCCGCTGCACCAGATCGCGGCCAAGGTCGCCTTCGCGATGGCGGCCGGGTGCACGGTGGTGCTCAAGCCCAGCGAAGTGGCACCGATCGATGCCTTCATGCTGACCGAGATCATCCACGAGGTGGGTCTGCCCGCGGGCGTGTTCAACATGGTCACCGGCGTCGGTCCGGTCGTGGGCGAGGCAATCGCGGCGAGTCCCGACGTCGACATGGTGTCGTTCACCGGTTCGACCCGCGCCGGGCGTCGTGTCGCACAGGTGGGCGCCGAGACGGTGAAGAAGGTGGCACTCGAACTCGGCGGAAAGAGCGCCAACATCATCTGCGACGACCTCGACCAGGCCGCATTCGGCAAGGCCGTGATGGCCGGCGTGGGCAAGGCGTTCCTGAACAGCGGCCAGACATGCTCCGCGCTCACCCGCATGCTGGTGCCCCGCGCACGGATGGCAGAGGCCGAGCAGGCGGCAGGGCTCGTCGCCGGCGGCATGAAGGTCGGCGATCCGTTCGCCGACGGCACGAACCTCGGTCCACTCGCCAGTGCGGCACAGCGCGAGCGCGTCCAGGGCTATATCACGACGGGCATCGACGAGGGCGCGACCCTGGTCGCCGGTGGCCTCGGCGCACCCGAGGGACTCTCGACCGGGTACTTCGTCAAGCCCACAGTGTTCTCGAACGTGACGCCGGAGATGACGATCGCCCAGGAGGAGATCTTCGGACCGGTGCTCGCGATCCTGCCCTACGACGACATCGACGATGCAGTCCGGATTGCCAACGGCACCGTCTACGGACTTGCCGGCGCGGTCTCGTCGGCCGACAAGGACACCGCGATCTCGATCGCGCGCCGTCTGCGCACGGGCCAGGTCGAGGTGAACGGTGGGGCCTTCAACCCGAACGCGCCCTTCGGTGGATACAAGCAGTCGGGCGTGGGTCGCGAACTGGGCGAGTACGGCTTCGAGGAGTTCCTGGAGATCAAGAGCCTCCAACTCTGAGCCGCGGCTGATGGGGAGCCCCGGCAGGGGTTGTCCACACAGATCCGACCGGTTCCCGACCGCCAGCACGGGTCCGTCTTTTGACGGAAAACGGCTGGACCAGCCGGGAGTCGTTCCGTATACTCCTTGTCTAGGCGGAGTATACTCTTCGTCTAGGCGGAGTGCTTCGTGTGCTGCGCCGTGCCACCACTACCACCACACCACCACATTGACCCAGGTCTCTTGCTCCTTGCGCTCGCGCGCGTCCAGGGCGACATCGATGCTGCTTGTCGCCGCATCGATGTTCGCTCTCGTCGTGTCGTCCCCGTGGGTTGACGCACCGAAGGCGAAGGCGCTCGCTTCAGAGACCGTGGACCACGCCGTCACGTTCAACGGGTCGACACAGAGCGCATCCGTCGCGGACTCCGGCACGTCGTACGACGGCATCAACGGGTTCACGGTGTCCGCATGGATCAGGCCGGCCGCAGCGTGCGCGTCGGGGTTCTGCATGATCGTCAACAAGGAGAATTCCTGGGAACTTGCCATCGAGGCCGGTGTTCTCGATTTCGCGATCATGGGCGCCACACAGAACTGGGAATGGCAGTCCATCCGGGCCGGCAGTGCGACGCTCCCGCGGGTTCCCACCGGTCGGTGGACCCACGTCGTGATGGCCGTCGACAGGGCCGGCAATGACCTTTATATTTTCGTGAACGGCCGGCTGGCGTATTCGCTGGTCGACAATGCCACATCCGTGCCGAGCTCCGGCAGGGACTCGACCCAGGCCTTCACGATCGGCGGTCGACCGGCCGCAGTATCGTTCAACGGGGCCATCGACGAGTTCCGCCTGTACAACACCGCGCGCATCACCGAGGCCCTGGCACAGGCCGACATGGGCACATGGGGACCTGCGGGCACCGCGAATCTTGCGGCGTATTTCGACTTCAACGAGGGAACCGGAACGACTGTCGTCAACAAGTCGTCAGCAGCAGGTGCGGGACCGAACCTCACGCTCGTGGGCAGCCCCTCGTGGGGTGACATCAAGACGGTCGACACGACAACCGCCCCTGGCGAGACCATCGTGACCTTCCCCAGGACCTACCTCACCGAGGTGGGCGGGTACACACTCCCGTCGGGCCCCACCCGCGCGCGAGTTCTGGTTGTCGGCGGCGGCGGTGGCGGCGGCAGCGACAACGCCGGCGGTGGCGGCGCCGGTGGCGTGTACGACACTGCGTTCTCCGCAACACCGACCGTTGCCGTCAGTGCGGGCGTGTACGCGGTCACGGTCGGCCAGGGTGGATTCGGGGGGAGGGACATGCTCTCTGCGCCGACCATGAGCCCTGCCACCGACGGCTGGCCCACCACCGCATTCGGTGTCTCGGCGGGATACGGCGGTGCAGGCGGGTCGGGTCACAACACCGTCGCGTGGAACTACGGAAACGCGGGCGGACCCGGGACGGCGGGTGGTTCCGGTGGCGGCAGTGCGAACGAGTCCTATTCCGGCGCCGGTGGAGCGGCCGGCACGGGCACTGCATTCAACGGTTTCGCCGGTGGTGCCGGCGGCAGTTCCGACTCCGTGGGTGGTGGTGGCGGCGGCGCCTCCGCAGCCGGCGCGGCCTCAGGCACCGGAACTGGCGGCGCGGGCAAGTCCTCGAGCATCTCCGGCACGGCCACGACCTACGGCGGCGGTGGAGGTGCAGGCCGCTTCAACGGACAGTCTGCGACGGCCGCAGGAGGATCTGGCGGCGGCGGTGCCGGAACTCTCACGCAGGGTGGCGACGGTTCGGCCAACACAGGCGGCGGAGGCGGAGGGGCCACCTGGAACGCCACGGTGTCGCGCGGTGGATTCGGCGGCACCGGGTTGGTGATCATCAGGTGGACACTCCCCCAGGCCTTCGCCACCACCCAGTACGCCCTGTCCACCAACGCGTCCAGCACCGCGATCGCACAAATCACCGACACCACCAACAGCCCGCTCGACATCACCAATGACTTCACGTTCGAGGCCTGGGTCAGACCCAACGTCAAGAACTCGAACCCACGAACGCTGCTCGCAAAGGAAGCGTCCTACTTGGTGGCTCTGTACGCCAGCGACGCCCCCGGCCTGCCGAACAACGTCTGCTTCGCCATGTACGGCACCGTCTGGCAGTGGCAGTGCACGACATCACAGATAGCCAGTGGTTCCTGGACGCACCTCGCTTTCGTGCGCAGCGGTGGGTACCTGTACGTGTACCTGAACGGCGTGTTCAGCAGTTCCACTGCTCCGGCCGGCAACAACACCGGCGGGGCACTGGCCACCAACAACAACCCGGTGGGCATCGGCGGTCGCCCTGCGGTGCCGACTGACAACTACTCCGGTCTCATGGACGAGGTGCGACTATGGAACTACGCCCGCAGCGCATCTGACATCTCAACCTTCTACCAACGCAGGATTGCCGGGAACATTCTGTACATGCCGTTCGATGACGGGGACATGTCATACACCGCGGCAAGAAACGACGGCGTGCGTTACGTCGTCAACCGTGCGGCAAGGGTCGGCACCGGGTTCAATGCTGTGCTCGGGGCGAACGCCACGCTCGGCACCTCCACCATCGCATCGGTCGACCCGAACCTCGCGGGGTCGGGGTTCCAGGGATACCTGCCCGGCGTCGACCTGACGAACAACGGGACGGCGGTCACGTTCGCGGTGTCCTCGCAACCCACCAAGGGGACCGTGACAGTCAACCGCACGACGGGGTTCTTCAATTACGTGGGCAATGCCAACGCATTCGGGGCGGACTCATTCACCTACTCCGTGACAGGCGCGAACGGTACGACCACGGGCACGTACAACATCACACTGAACGACTACGCCATTGCATCCTCGAAGTCGTTCAGCCAGTCGGCTGACATCACCGCAACTGTCGGCAGTGCGTCGTCCCTCGGCTACAGCAACCCGTCCACCCAGTACACGAACGGCGAGACCGTGCGCGCGGTGCTCTCCTCCACGTCCGGCACGCTGGCGGCCACCCTGAACGGCTCCACTCTCGCCGCCGGTGCCCAGAACAGCACGTCACTGACTCTCGACGGCACGCAGGCCCAGATCAACGCCGCACTGAACTCTGCGACCATCACTTCTTCCGCCACCAATCCCGCGCGCGTCACCCTGACCCTCTCGATGAAGCCGGTGGACCAGACTGTGGGCGGGCGCAGCTGGGTGTACAACACGAACGGGCACTTCTACTCGCGATACGACGCGGGTGCAGTGAACCTCACCCAGGCCCAGGCCACCACGGCAGCCAACGCCATCACCCTGGGCGGGCGGCGCGCGTACCTGGCGACCATCCAGCATTCCGGGGAGAACGCCACGGTGCAGACGGCCATCGGTTCGGTGACGGCATACCTTGGCGGCAACGACGTCGCGGCCGAGGGGACCTTCCGCTGGTACGGCAACGACACGAATGCCGTGTTCCGCACTGCCGGCGCTGCCTACCGCAGCAGGTACAACAACTGGTACTCGCACGAGCCGAACGACTGGGGCGGCAACGAGGACTGGGTTGAGATGGTCGGCTCCACCGGTCTGTGGAACGACTGTGGATCGGCGTGCATCGGATCCAGTCGGTACGCAGCGATTGAGGTGGACCCCGTGTCCACGCGCACCGTCACGAACATCGACTTCTCGAGAGCCCTGACGGCCACGGCATCGGCCGCACGGAACCTGGGTCTCGGCGCGACGTTCCTCAGCACGTCGCTGTGGGGAACCTCAGAGACAGTGTCTGCGACGATCACCGCGAGCGCGGGAACGGTCACGCTCACCCAGGGGGGCACGACGGTGACCGCGGGTTCGCTCGGGTCGTCCACCTTCACGGTGGAGGCGACACGGGACACCCTCAACACGGCCCTGAACACCGCGACCGTGACTCCCCCCTCGTCGGGCAGCAGTTCGGTGACTGTCTCCTACGGTGTGAAACGCCAGACCACAGGTTCGTACCGTTACAGCAGCGACACCGACCACTTCTACTTCCTCAACACGACGTCTGTCGCGCAGGCAACGCATGCGACCACAGCGGGAACGACGGCGTTCGGCGGAACGTACGGCTACCTGGCAACGGTGACGAGTGGTGAGGAGTACACCACCGTCCGCGCGACATCGGCGCCCCACACCGCGTGGTCGGGCGGTTCCGACAGCGTGTCCGAGGGCCAGTGGACGTGGGACTCCCCCGATGCGTACCAGATCTACTCGGACTTCGACCAGTCGATCGGCGGCAGCTACCAGCAGTGGGACCAGGCAGGACAACCCGACAACTCGGGACAGGGCATGGTCATCACGTCCGGGTCATCCAACTCACTGTGGGATGACCTGGGCAACACGGGCGCGTGGTGGGCTGTCTACGAATGGGCCCCGATCGACACCTCGCTCACACTGAACGTGACCGCCTCGGGCGCACTCTCCATCACCACACCGTCAGCAGGTCTCACCGCGACACTCGGGACCGCGTACTCGGTGTCGACCGGCACATCCGGCGGCCTCTCCCCCTACACGTACTCGCTCGGCGGGTCACTGCCGTCCGGGCTCTCCCTGAACGCATCGACTGGTGTCATCAGCGGCACCACCACGGTTGCCGGCGGGTCGTACGCCGTGACGGTCACCGCAACCGACGCGAACGGCGCCACTGCCACCACATCCTCGTTCTCGATCAGGGCCGCAGCCACCGCGTGCTCCCCCACCTCCACGATTGTCGGCACACAGACGGTCCTGCAGTTCGCGAACACGACGGCATGCGACTGGACGGTGCCGTCTGGTGTCGGGTCGGTCGACGTGTTCATGGTCGGGGCGGGCGGCGGCGGCGGGGCCGATGGCGGGCCCGGGGGCGGCGGCGGAGCGACCACCCGTGTGGACGGGCGTGCGGTCGCTGCAGGCGACGTGCTGACGGTCCAGGCGGGCGCAGGCGGGGCCGGCGGAATCTGGGGAGGGACCAACGGAGCCGCGGGCGGTCAGTCCTCTCTCACCCCGGTCACGGGATCGGCCCTCACTGCGAACGGCGGAGCAGGCAGCACCAACGGCCCGTCGGGCACCGGCGGCGCCGGCGGGACGACATCAACCGGGTTCGCGGGCGGTGCCGGCGGCACCGCGTCAGGCTGGACTGACGGTGCGGTCGGCGGGGCCGGCGGCACCGGTTCGGTCGGTTTCTTCATTGGCAGTTCCGTGCAGTACGGAGGAGGCGGCGGTGGAGGGGCATTCAACGGGGGCTCGTTCACGAGGTCCCCGGCAGCTGGCGCATCGGGTGGCGGCAACGGCTGCACGGCGAGCGGGGCAACCAACACGGCAGGGGTCAGCGGCACGCGAGGCGGCGGCGGTGGCGGCGGTTGCGCAGGCAACGGAGGCCGCACCACGGGCGGTGCCGGTGGAACCGGGATCGTCATCATCCGGTACGCCACGGACCCTCTCGACGCTTTCCCTGCTGACATCGGGTCGGTGCGTGCATGGGTGCAGGGCGACTCGTTCCAGTCCCTTGACACCGCGCGGCGCAGTTGGCTCGACGTGACAGGCAACGGCAGGTCAGCCACCAACTTCTACGGCTCACCGAGTGTCACCGACGTGACCGGCAACGGCGCGAGCAACACAGTGAAGACCCTGTCCGGCGGGACAACGACAGGCCTGCGATTCCCCGCCGGCTTCGTCTCCTCCGGCACGTCCACGGCGAATGACTACACGCTGTTCCACGTGGCGCGGTACTCGGGGGCCACCCGCAACCGCATCTTCGACGCCGTGAACTCGAACTGGCTCTCGGGCTTCTGGTCCGGCAATGCCGGTGTCGCACACCACAACAAGTGGCTCGTCCCGGCCGCACAGCCGACCAGCGGTACCTACAGCCACACGAACTGGGTGCTCAGCACCGATCAGAACAATGCCTACCGGTCGAACGGTGGCGACACCCTCTCCGGCACCACGACTGGGGCTTACAGGTCTGACGACCTCGCCATCAACTACGGCAACTATTACGCGAGCGAGTTCAGCAACTGGAACGTGGCCGAAGTCCTGGTGTTCTCGCGGGAACTCACAGCAAGCGAGGTCCGCAGGGTCGAGAGCTATCTGGTCCGCAAGCACGGCCTGCAGGGCATCAACACCGGCGGTACCCGCACCGACCCACTGTCCGTGCGGTCACTTGCTCTCGCAAAGGTGGCCAGCCAGACAGACCGCCTCGCTGTCACATGGACACTCCCGCAGGACACCACCGGCGTCACCGACTTCAAGGTCGAGTACAAGGAGTCCTCGGCCACGTCATGGACCGAGTGGATCCACGCCGCGAGCGCATCCCTTGCCACAGCCACGATCACCGGTCTCACTGCAGGCACTGCATATGACGTGCGCGTCACACCCGTCGACTCCGGCGCACCGAACCGCCCGGTCAGCACCGTCACCAACGTCGCGACCTGGAAGAGTTCCACTGTCACCCTTGGCTCCCTGCCCTCGAGCCCCCGCGCCGGCACGACCTACACCCTCACGGCCACAGTGACCTCGGGCGCCACAGGAACGGTCCACTTCAGAAACGGCGGCACGACCATCACCGGGTGCTCCGGCGCCGTCATCTCGGCCGGCACGGCAACATGCGCCTGGACACCGGCAACGAACGGCAGCGCCAGCATCACGGCCGACTACTCGGGCGATTCGTCGTACCTCGCCTCCTCGACCGTCTCTGCGTCGAGCGTCAACGTGAACTACGCCCTCTGCGCGCCCGCGTCGGGCAGCACAGGCAGATGGAGGCTGCACACGATCACCGCCACGGGCCCCTGCGAGTACGACGCACTGCCCACCGGTGTCGAGTCGGTCGACGTCCTCGTGGTCGGCGGCGGCGGCGGTGCCGGCACGAACGTCGGGTCGGGCGGTTCCGGTGGCGGCGGGTACTACCGGGAGAACCTGCCTGCCACGCGCTCCACAGCGATCATCGCGACCGTGGGGGCGGGCGGGGCCGGCGGCCAGCCCGCAGCGGACATGTCGATTGTGAGTGCGTTGCTCGACGGCGGGAACGGCGGCAACTCGACGATCGACGTGGCAGGCACCGTTCTCACCGGGACAGGCGGCACCGGCGGCCAGACGTACTGGTCGGACAACCGCTGCAACGGGAACACCACCAGGAACACGACACCCATCACGGGGGTGTCGGGATCTGGTTCCGGGGGCACGTCGCTCACCTCTGGTGCAGGTGGCCAGGGAAGTCTCTCGTCCGTCCCAGCGCCAACCGCGGGCGGGAGCGGCTTCACCAACTCGATCACCGGGTCCACGACGTCCTACGGCGGCGGCGGCGGTGGCGGCGGAGGGGGAATCGCAGGCGGTGCGGGAGGCGCAGGAGGCGGCGGGGCAGGAAACCAGACATGGTCAGGCCAGACCCCGGGCAACCCCGGCACGAACGGCCTCGGTGGCGGCGGCGGCTCCGGTGTGTCGTGCGGGGCCGGCGGCTCGGGCGGCTCCGGGGTCGTCATCATCCGGTACGCCGCGGTACCGACAATCTCTGCCCAGCCGCAGGCTGCCTCCCGCAGCACGTCACAGTCGGTCACGCTGAGCGTCACAGCGGCGGCCACGGGTGCCCAGGCCTCCGACCTGAGCTACCAGTGGCGCAAGAACGGGACGGACATCACCGGGGCAACCTCGTCCTCCCTCGTCATCAACAGCACGGTGCTCGCAGACGCAGGCACGTACTCAGTGGTCGTGAAGAACTCGGGAAGCAGCGGCGCGGTCTCCTCCGTCACGTCAGCTGATGCGGTGCTCACGATGTCGCAAGGGTCCCAGAGCATCACGTTCGGCGCGATCACCGACAAGACCTACGGCATCGCACCGTTCACCCTCACAGCGACCTCCGGTTCCGGCCTGGCCGTGTCGTTCGCGAGTTCCACGACCTCTGTCTGCACGGTGTCCGGCTCGACCGTCACCATCAGGGACACAGGCACATGCACCATCACCGCGTCGCAGGCGGGGGACACCGACTGGCAGGCCGCCACGAGCGTGCCACGGTCGTTCACCGTGAACGCAAAGGGGCTCACCATCTCGGGCATGTCGGCATCCGACAAGACCTACGACTCCACCACGACCGCCACCGCCGCGTACGGCTCCGCCTCGCTCGTCGGGGTGGTTAGCGGTGACGACGTGAGCATCGTCAGCACCGGCTCCACGGCCGCCTTCTCCACCGCGTCCGTGGGCACCGGCCTGACCGTGAGCGCATCGGGCGTGACACTCGGCGGTGCGCAGGCTGCCCGGTACTCACTCACTCAACCCACGACGACCGCAGCCATCACGCGGAGAGCCCTGACCGTGAGCGGCGTCACCGCATCAGGGCGGGCCTACGACGGAACCGTCACGGCGACGTCCCAGGTCAACTTCGGGAGCGCACAGCCAGCCGGAGTCATCAGCGGCGACAGCGTCACCCTCGTCACCGGCTCCGCCACGGCCACGTTCGACACGAAGAACGTGGGGAACGGCAAGACAATCCAGGTCGCCGGCATCACGACGGGCGGAACCCACGGCACGAATTACTCGGTGACCCAGCCCACCGTCACCGCGGACATCACAGCCAAGACCCTCACCGTCACCGGTATCACGGCAGCGAACAAGACCTACGACTCCACCACCACCGCCACCCTCTCGACCGGCTCGGCAGCGTTCACAGGCATCGTCTCCGGGGATGACGTCACCATCGGGGCAGGGTCGGTGTCAGGAACCTTCGACACGAAGAACATCGGCACCACAAAGACCGTCCAGGTCGCGGGCGTCGCCAAGTCCGGCACCGACGCCGGGAACTACGTCATCACCCAGCCCACAACGACAGCCAACATCACCGCCAAGACCCTGACAGTCACCGGGATCACCGCTGCGAACAAGACCTACGACTCCACCACGACCGCCACCCTCTCGACCGGCTCGGCAGCGTTCGCAGGT
>Ga0169931_10001670_pt1 | contig 36515 bp, 31 predicted proteins | sample Kivu_15m_20L_FD_129675 | JGI IMG/M metagenome (GOLD analysis project Ga0169931, IMG submission 129675) | Freshwater microbial communities from Lake Kivu, Western Province, Rwanda to study Microbial Dark Matter (Phase II) - Kivu_15m_20L... | ecosystem: Environmental > Aquatic > Freshwater > Lake...
AAGTCGAGCTTGCGGACGAAGGCCGCCGCATCGGTGGCCCCGAACTCGCGGTCCATGAGCATGTCCTCCCACTCGACCGTCAGCGGGCCGTGGTAGCCCGCGTGGTTGAGCACGCGCACGATGCTCTCGAAGTCGATGCGGCCGCGGCCCGGGGAGCGGAAGTCCCAGAAGCGCCCATCGCTGCCGAAGTCCGTGTGGCCGCCGAACACGCCGGCCGGAGTCGGGCGGTCCGACCACCACACGTCCTTGACGTGCACGTTCCACACGCGCGCGCCGAACTCGCGCAGGAAGCCCAAGTAGTCGACGCCCTGGTAGCCGAAGTGGCTCGGATCGAAGTTGAAACCAAAGCGCGGATGCTGGCCGAGGGCCGCGAGCGCGCGGCGCGTGCTCGGCAGGTCGAAGGCGATCTCCGTCGGGTGCACCTCGAGCGCGAAGCTCACGTCGACCTTGTCGTACGCGTCGAGGATCGGCTTCCAGAGCTTCGCGAACTCCTTGAATCCATCGTCGATCTGCGACGGCAGGTTGGGCGGGAAGGAGTAGATCAGGTGCCAGATCGGGCTGCCGGTGAAGCCGACGACGACCGTGCGGCCGGAGCGCGCGAGCTGCGCCTTCACGCCCGCCGGAGCCGCGTCAAAGAACTTCCGCGCCGCCTTGCCCGTGTCGATCATCTCCTTCTGCGCACGCTTGCGCACGCCGGCCGGATTGCCGTCACCCCAGATCTCCGGCGGCAGGATCGACTTGTGGCGCTCGTCGATGCGGTCGGCAACCGCCTGTCCGACGAGGTGGTTGGAGATGGCGAAGCTCTGGACGCCGCAGTCGGCGAGCAGCTCCCACTTCTTCTTGCAGTAGTCCTTCTCCTTGAGCGCGCGCTGGACCTCGAAGTGGTCGCCCCAGCAGGCGAGCTCGAGCCCGTCGTAGCCGAAGGACTTGGCCTTCTTCGCGAGCGTCTCGAGCGACAGGTCGGCCCACTGGCCGGTGAACAGGCAGAGCGGACGGGGCATCGCGTGGTCTCCGTGATTTCTCGGGCGTTGCGTGGGGTTACTTGATCTGCGAGAGCTTGATGGCGTGGCGCTCGCGCGCGGACAGGAGCGCCGCTTCGAGCACGCGCTGCGTCTCGTAGGCGTCGGCGAAGTCCGGCAGCGGCACCTCGGGCGCGACGTTGGCGAGAGTACGCAGCACGTCGGCCGCCATGTTCGTGAAGCCGTGCTCGTAGCCGATCACGTGCGCGTCGGGCCACCACGCCGCGGCGTAGGGATGGTTGCCGCCGGAGGTGCACATGATGCGCTTCCAGCCGCCGGTGCGCTTGTCGCCGCCATCGCACAGCTCGAGCACGTTCATGTCCTCGAAGCCGAAGCGCAGGGAGCCCTTCTCGCCGTTCAGCTCGATGCCGTTGTCGTTTTGGTGCCCGATCGCGAGTCGCGTGGCCTCGAAGCTCGCCGTCGCTCCGCCCGAGAAGCTCGCCAAGAACGCGACGACGTCATCGACGTCGCACTTGCCCTTCTTGCCCTTCTGCCCCGCGATCGGCCGCTCGTGCACGAACGTGCGCTCGATCGCGCCGTGGATCTCGCTCACCTCCTCGCCGACGAGGAAGCGCGCCATGTCGACGATGTGCGCGTTCAGGTCTCCGTGGGCGCCGGAGCCCGCGACCTTGCGCTGGAAGCGCCACGACATCGGCGTGTCCGGGCCGCCCCAGTCCTGCAGGTAGCGCGCGCGCACGTGCAGGATGCGGCCGAGCTTGCCTTCGCGGACGAGCTTGTAGGCGAGCGCCACCGCCGGGCAGCGCCGATAGTTGAACCACACGAACGTGCGCACGCCTTTTTTCGCGGCCTTCTTCGCGGCGGCGGCCATGGCGCGCGCATCGGACAGCGTTCCGGCGAGCGGTTTTTCGCAGGCCACATGCTTGCCGGCCTCCAGCATCGCGAGCGACTGCTCCATGTGCACGTCGTTGGGCGTGCCGATATCGACGAGCTCGACCGCGTCTTCGCGCGCAATGCGCTTCCAGTCCGTGGTCGAGTTCAGCCAGCCCCAGCGCCGCGCGAAGGGCGCGAGTCCCTCGGCATCGCGCGCCGCAATCGTGTGCAGCACCGGCTGCAGCTCGAGGTCGAAGAACTTCGTGACCTGCGACCACGCGTTGGAGTGCGCGCGGCCCATGAAGCGCTGGCCAATGAGGGCGATCGGGAACGGACGGGGCATGGAGGTTCCTGTGGGACGGCGCACCCCTTGAGGACGGGCGCGGAACGATCGAAGGACACAAGCGTAACGAGGAAAGCGCTGCCAAGTCAGCCCGCGGCGTTTGCCAGAACGGGCCCGGCGGGCGACGATGGCGCCCATGCTCGTGCACCTTGTCCTCGCGTCCGCGCTTGTCCTTGCAACGGTGCCCGGCCAAGAGCGGCGACCGGGAGCGTCCCAGCAACCGGGCTTCCAGACGCCGCTCTCGGCGCAGTTCATCCACTGCACCCCGACCACGATCCGGCTCTCGAACGGCCAGCAGCTCGAGTCGAAGAATCCGCTCGCCGACGCGCTCGCGCGCTGCGGCCCGGGCAGCACGATCCTGCTCGCGGACGGCAGCTATCCGTCCTTCGGCATCGGCTTCGCGAAGAAGAGCGACTGGAACGCGCCCATCAGCGGCGGCACGCGTGCGCAGCCGATCGTCGTGCGCGCGCAGGGCAACGGCGCCCGCGTGGTGCCGCGCACGAGCGGCGACACGATCGCCATCGCGCAGGAACTCAAGTGCGGCTGGATCACCTTCGAGGGCCTCACCATCGAGTGCGGCTACCGCGCGGGGATCATGTTCTACAAGCTCGCGGACCAGCGCCGCCACGAGGGCTTCAAGTTCCTCGACTGCCACTTGGTCGGCGGCTTCGACCACGCCAAGGGCGAGGGCGCGAACTCCAAGTGGGGCGTGTGGGGCAACTGCCTCGCGGACTTCGAGTTCCGCGGCGTGCGCGGCCGCGCCAGCGTGCGCGACATCCGCCACGAGCACGGCTTCTACCTGCAGAACTTGGTCGGCGACGTCACCATCGAGAACGTCGACGGCGCACGCCTCGGCCGCACTTTCCTGCAGGTCGTCGCGCGCCCCGACTGGGGCCCGCCGGGCACGGGCACGCTCACGGTGCGCAACTGCTCGATCGAGGACCCGTGCATCGCGCGCGGCGATGACTACAAGGGCGGCAGCGCGCTGACGCTCTCGGGCCGCCACACCGGCCGCGCGATCTTCGAGAACAACCGCTACCGCTCGGGATTCAACCCCGCGCTGACCAAGCTCACGCGCGAAGGCGTGCCCTTCGGCACCGGTGCGTTCGTGGCGTGGGACGCCGGCGGCGAGCCCAACGGCACGCTGATCCTGCGCAACAACGACTTCCAGATCGCGCCGGGCTGCGGCGACCGGCCGCTCGTCGCCATCGGCGGGTGCCGCGACGTGCAGGTCGTCGGGCGCAACCGCTTGGTTGCGGGCAACTCGAGCGCGCTCGAGATCGATCCCGTCACGCCCAAGGGCTTCGGCTCGAGCAAGTGCGGCAAGGTGACGATCGACCCCGCGCTCGACTGCAAGGGCACGATCAAGCTGCAAGGCTCCGTGGCCACGCCGGAGCAGCTCGCCGCGCTCGCACCCCAGCGCAAGTAGCGCCCGCCGCAGCGCTCATCAGCAAGGGCGCGAGCCGCGCGCTTCCTTGCGGAAGGCGCGCGGCTCGCTGGAATTCCACGGAACGCTGAAAAAGCGCTCAGCGGTTGAGGTTGATCTTCGAGAGCTCGACGAAGTGCGCCGCGCGCGCGCCGTTCTTGGTGCCCTTGTGCTTCTCGGCCAAGCTCTCGGCCTTCTTCACGTTGCCGCCGTCAAAGGGCTTGTCCTTGGCGACCTTGGCTGCGAACGAGGCCCACGCCTTGGCGGCCTCGCGCTCGGCCGCGAGCTCCGGAGTCGCGAGCTTCGTCGCAGCATCCGCCACCTTCGGAGCGAGCTCCACGACGCCCTTGCAGGACTTCTGCAGCGCACCGAGGAGCTCGTCGGCCTCGGCGAGCTCCCCCGCCGCGAGCATGCGCTCGAAGCGCGCGAGACGCGCCTGCGTGCGCGCAACCATCTCGGCCCGCGCCTTGGCGCCGTCGTCGCCACCGACCTTGTCGCACTCCGCGAGCGCGCCGCCGACATCGCCCTTGGCGAACGAGGCCCAGGCCTTCTTGAGCGTCGCGGCCGCGCCAGCGGGCGCGTCCTTCGACTTCTTCACCTCGGCCGCGATCGTCTCCTCGAGCTGCTTGCCGAAATCGCCGGGATAGCCCTGCAAGAGGATCGTCCCATCGACGCCGATCAGCGCCACCTCAGGCAGGCCGCGACCGACGGTCGGGATCACGCGCTCGTTGGTCCAGATCGCGTTGTTCCCCATCCACTTCATCTTCCAAGCGAACGCCTCGTAGGTGTTCTTCTCGGTGTTCTGACACTCGACGAAGATCACCTGCACGTCGTCCCCGAACTGCTCCTGCACCTTGATGGAGGCCGGCACGGACCCCCCGACGCAGCCGGGTCAGTTCTTGCCCCAGAAGTCGATCAGGATCGGCTTGCCGCGCAGGTCGGCCATGCCCTGCACTCCCGCGGCGTTGATGGCGCTCTCGCGGAACTTGAACTCGACCTTCTCGCCTTCGGCGACGGGCATGCTCGCGGCGAGCCACGCGGCGCCGACGAGGGCGAGCGGGGCGAGCGCGAAGCGCCAGCGGGACATCTGCATGGGGAACGGTTCCTGAACGACGGACTTCGAAGTGCTCGGAGGACGCGAACTGCGTCTCACCGAACAGCTTGACGCTAGCCCCCCGCGCGCGGCGCCGCAAGGCAAGCCATGTTCAAGGCCGGTTCTAGCCCCCGCGATGGCCGAGCGCGGCAAGGTCGAAGCCCAGATCCGCCACGCGCACGGCCCCGATCCACGGCAGGGCGGATGCGCATGCGAAGCCCAGCTTGCGAGCCGCGAAGGTCACCGTCAGATCGGCTCGGAAGCATGCTCCCGCTGCAACCCCCTCGTCGCAGTCGAGCCCCGAGGGCAGGTCGAGAGCGAGCTTGAAAGGCCGCGCGGCGCCATTCATGGCCGTGATCACGGCGCTCGGCTCCGCGCGCGGCGCACCGCGCAGGCCCGTTCCCAGCAGGCCGTCGACGAGCGCGTCGCAGTGCCCCCAGGCGGTTGCGGCCGATGCGAGGCTGCGCTCGTCGGACAGCGCGAGCACGGAAATGCCAAGCCGCAGCGCGATCGCATGGTTCGTGCGCGCGTCCTCCGTCGTCGGCGCGCCGGTGGCCCAGCACTCGACCGCGTGTCCCGCGCGCTGCACATGCCGCGCCAGCACGTAGCCGTCGCCACCGTTGTTGCCCGTTCCGCAGACGACCGCCACGCGCCACGGAGGAGGCGCGCGCCGGCCCGCGAAGAGCTGCTGCCGCAGCGCCGCGAGCAGCAGCTCCGCCGCTTGCCGCCCCGCATTTTCCATCAGCACGGCCCCAGGAATCCCGAGCTCCGCGATCGCACGCGCGTCGAGCGCTCGCAGGTCATCGCGCGAGAGATGCAACGGTCGGTCCATGGTGCTTCCTTGCTAGCCTGCTCTCGAGCCTACTCGATGCGCGCCCTCGCAGTCCTCCTGCTCGCTCTCTGCGTTGCCTGCGGGCCGGCCGATGAACGCCCGGACGTCGTTGTGATCGTCGCGGACTCGCTCGCAGCGAGCCATGTCTCGAGTCACGGCCACGCCCGCCCCACGACACCGTGCTTCGACGCCTTCGCCGCGCGCAACGTGCGACTGGCGGAAGCGAGCGCGGCGGCCGCGTGGACGCTGCCCAGCGTCGCCTCGCTGTTCACCTCGCAGCTGCAAGAAGTCCACGGCGCGCGCGACGACGAATTGCGCATGCGCGGCGACCTGCCGACGCTCGCGGAGCGCTTCCGCGACGCCGGCTGGAGCACGCGCGCGATCGTGCAAACTCCCGTGCTCGGTTCGCGCACCGGAGTCGACCGCGGCTTTGCGACCTACGAGGTGCTCGACTTCTCTCTAGCGAGCTTCGAGCGCGCACTCGCGCTCGCGCGGCAAGCGCTCGAGGCATCGCAGGCGCCGCACTTCGTGTACCTGCACGTCGCGCCGCCGCACATGCCCTATCAAGCTCCGCCTCCATTCCGCGGCCGCTTCAGCGCGGATTCGCAGGCTCTCGCGCACGTCGACGGCTCGATCGCCAGTGCGCGCGCCGTGCACCGCGCGCGGCTCGCCCCGGACCATCCAGAGGTCGCGCGCCTCGCCGCGCTCTACGACGAGCACATCGCGTTCGTCGACGCGCGCCTCGGCGAGCTGGTGACCGCGCTGCAGGCCCGCGCCGCGCAGCGACCGCTCGTGATCGTCTGGACCTCCGACCACGGAGAGGCCTTCATGGAGCACGGCGAGCAGGGCCACAACTCGAGCGTGTACGAGGAAATGCTGCACGTGCCGCTGGCCGTCGCGGCGCCAGGGCTGGAAGCGCGCGTCGAGTCGACGCCCGTGAGTCTGTTGGACCTCGCTCCGACTTTGCTCGAGCTGTGCGACGTGCCCGCACTACCGCAGACAGCCGGACGCTCGCTCCTACCGCTCTTGCGCGACGATCCGTTCGACGCAAATCGCGCGTTGCTCGCGAGCTCGCGTCACTACGAAAACAAGCCCGAGCGCTGGCAGGTCGCCGTGCGCTCCGGTCGCTTCAAGCTGCACGCTTGGCCCGCGCTCGGCCGCGCCGAGCTGCGCGATCTCGAGCTCGATCCCGGCGAGCGTGATGACTGCGGCTCCGCGCATCCGGACGTGCGCGCGCGACTCGAGCGCGAAGTCGAGAGCCTACAGCGCCAAAACGCTTCCACTCCGGATCGTGGCGAGCTGTCCGAGTCCGAGCGGCGCGCGCTGCGAGAGCTCGGCTACGCGGACGACGAGCGCTAGTCGCCCGCGGGTTTGCGACGGTACAGGATGTAGTCCGGCGTCCAGCCATCGACAAGCAGGTCGAGGCGCGGCTCGAGGTCGACGGCGTCCCGCGTCAGACCGTAGGTCGAGAAGCGCGCGACAGGCTCGTAACGCGCCGCGATCGGATCCTCGCGGAGGGGCAGCATGCGCGCACGGTTGACGACGACGAGCGCGTAGTCCGGCAGCTCCACGCGCAGCGCATCGACCTGCCGCTCGTAGGCGCGTGCCGCCGGCCACACGAGCGCCTCGCTGTCGAGAATGCGCGTGCGGCTGTACCAGCCGATCGCGCCGATGTCCGTGGCGAGGATCGTTGGCTGGCGACCGAGCGTGTCCTGCTCCTTGCACCACGTTTCCATGGCGGCATAAACCGAGTCCGTCACGCGGTCGCGCCGCACGAACGCGAGGCCGAGGCTGCCCGCGAGCGCGAGCAGCGCGGCGCAGAGCACGACCGCGCGCCCGACTCGGATGCGCAGCGCTGCAGCGCGTCCACGCAACGCGACCGACAGCGCCGCGGCCGCTCCCTCACCGAATGCGACGCACCACGCGAGCAGCGGCACGTAGAAGTACCAGCCCCACGTCTTGGCTCCCGCCGCCGCGTACGCGGCGAGCATGCCGAAGCCGACGATCGCGACCGAACGCAGCGAGTGCCGCAGCGCGAGCACGAGACCCGCGACCACGAGCGGCAGCCCGAGCCATATCTCCGGCGAAGGCCAAAGCCCGCGCTCCAGCACCAGCAGCGCGCGAGAGAATTCCCAGCCGAGCCCGTGCGTCGATGCCTTGGCCTGCACGGACTGCGGGATCGGATCTCCGTAGTAGCTGCGCAGGATCGTGAAGGCCGCGATGCCCACCACGGAAACGGGCAGGAAAAAGCGGCGCGCTCGAGCGAGCGTGCGGAGCTCGAACACCGCCAGCACGGCGAGAACGAGCACGCCCTCGGGGCGCGTCGTGCACGCCAGTCCCGTGCACAGCCCCGCGAGCGCGGGCCGCTCGCTGCGGAGCGCGTGAACCGCACCCACGCACAAGAGTGCGAACAGCGGCACCTCCATGCCGCCGACGCTGATGCGACCGATCACAGGCAGCGCAGCGAACGCGAGCACGGCGAAGCTCGTCGCCAGCGGCCGCGCTGCGCCGAGTCGCGCGATCAGATACGCGCTCGCCCCATCGCACAGGACGTTGATGGCGAGCGAAGCGAGCGGAATGGCCACTCCCAAGAGCGCTGGCAGCGCGAGCAACGCCGCATACAACGGCGTCGTCGTTCCGAGCACGGGCTCCCACGGCGCGCCGGGGTTGAAGACCATGCCATCGCCCGCAGCGAGATGGCGCGCGTAGCGAAACGTGATGAAGGCGTCGTCGTAGATCGGAAAGGCCTGCACCTGCAGGATGCGGCAGGCCATGGCGCACAGGGCGAGCCACAGCGCCGCGCCGCGCCCGAGCTCGGACGAACGCTCCGCACTTGCCGCTGCCACCGTGTCCTGCGAGCTCGCCATGGTCGGCACGGCCGAGCCGCACCGTGCGCGAGTCTACGGAGTGCAGCAACCGGTCCAAGAGCCCCGCCGCGCGCTTCGCAGGCCCGCGACCGGCGTCAGTCGATCCACTGCAAGGTCACGCTGCGCTCGAGCACGTCACCGCCCCGGCGCACCTTCAGCACGACCTCATCCCCCGCCTCGTGCGCGTCGAGCGCGTCGAATAGGTTCTGCTGGGAACGAATCGGCTGGCCGTCGATCTCGACGATCTCGTCGACCGCGACCGAACGCCCGGACTGGCTCGCGGAGCGCAGGCCCGCAGCCTCCGCGGCGCCCCCCTCGGCCACGCGCTCGATGCCGACGCCGTCGAGCCCAAGGCGCGCGCCCAGCCCCGGGTCGAGCAACACCACACCGAGTCCCGGGCGGCGCACGCGTCCGCGCTCGATGAGCTCCGGCACGACGCGCGCCACCGTGTCGACCGGCACCGCGAAGCCGATGCCCGCGTAGGCGCCCGACGGGCTCACGATCGCGGTGTTCACACCGATCAGCCGCCCGCGAGAGTCGAGCAGCGGCCCGCCCGAATTGCCGGGATTGATGGCCGCATCCGTCTGGATCACGCCCGCGATCTTGTGCTCGCTCACGGAACGGATCTCGCGTCCGAGCCCGCTGATGATGCCCGTGGTCAGCGTTTGGTCGAGCCCGAACGGGTTGCCGATCGCGAACACGCTCTGGCCGACCTGCAGGTCGCCGCTCGAGCCCACCGCGATCGGTCGCGCCGCGAGTGCGCGCGGCTCGACCAGCCGCAGCACGGCGAGATCGCGGTGCGGCGCGCTGCCGATCACCTCGGCCTCGTACTCGGTGTCGTCGCCGACGAAGCGCACGAAGTAGCGCGACTCGCGCGCCTGCTGCTCGATCACGTGGAAGTTGGTGACGATGTGCCCGCGCTCGTCCCACAAGAAGCCCGTGCCCGTGCCGACCGGCATCTCGACGGCATTGCGCAGGAAGCGCTGCACGCGCGCCTTGTTGGTGATGTGCACCACGGCCGCGGAGTTGCGGCGGAAGAGCTCGATCGTCGCCTGCTCCTCGGCGCGCAGGTCGGCGAGCCGCTCGCGCGAAGGCACCGCGAGGCCCGCCGGGGGCTCGAAGCTCGCCGCAGCCTGCCCCGGGGGCGCGAGGCGCCACAGCGCGAGTGCGCACAGGCCGAGGCCCATGGCGGCGAACAGCGGTCGGACGAAACGGCTGGAGTCGGGGTTCGATGCACTCATGGATGGCGGGTACGGAGCCGGTCAGGGTCGAGTTGGCGGCCGCCCCAATCTGGTCAACCGCGGGCCCCGCTCCAAGCCCATGCTCCAAGACGCCGGCGGATTTCCGACCCGAACAGCCCGAGCGCCCCGCGCCCGCGGCCCGAGATCCGCCTAGCTAGGCGCGTTCGGGGCGCGCCCTCCGCCTTCCCGCACGCTACTTCCCGGCCGCCTCGCGCAGCCGCTCGCCTGCCGCGCGCGCCTCGCTGCGGATGTCGTCGAGCACGCGCTGCCAGTCGTCCTTGCTCGCCCGGCGCAGCTCCTTCGCGCTCTCGCGCGCCCGCTGCATGTGCTCCTCGAACTCGCGCTCGAGCTTCTCGCGCGCCTCGCTGGCCTTGGCACCGGCCTTCTCACGCCCGCGCTCGAACTCGCGCCCGAGTTTCTCCAGCGCGCTGTCGATGTCATCGGCCACCGACTGGTCCCGCTCGTCGAAGTGCTGCCGCGCGCGCTCGATCGCACGGTCGGAGTCCTCAACCAGCTGGTCGAGCTCGTCGCCGAGCCGCTCCGCCGCGCGGTCGAGCTTCTCGCCCGCGCGCTCGAACAAGCCCCGCTCCGTCTCCTCGCCGCAAGCGGCACACACGAGTCCGAGTGCGAAAACAGACGCGAGCGTGTGGAAGTGCAGCGCGGGCATGGGGCACAAGCTATCGTCGTTTCCCACAGCGAGCGAGCCGTCCCGTGATCGTCCTCGTCGACAACTACGATTCCTTCACATTCAACCTCGCGCAGGCCATGCAGGCGCGCGGAGTCGAGGTGCGGGTCGTGCGCAACGACGCACTCGATGCACCGTCCGTGCTGACGCTCGGCGCCCGCGGTCTGGTGCTCGGCCCCGGACCCGGCAGACCGCGCGACGCGCGGCTGTGCCACGCGCTTCTGGCGCAGGCGCCCGCAGAGCTCCCGATTTTGGGCGTCTGCCTCGGTCATCAGGCGCTGTGCGAGCACTACGGCGCAGTCGTCGAAGAGGACCCGCGGCCCGTGCATGGCCGGTCGAGCGCGGTCCAACACTGCGCCTCGGGCTGGCTCGCGGGCCTGCCCAATCCGCTGGTCGTCGGCCGCTACCACTCGCTCGCCGCGAGGCGCGAACCGTGGCCCGCCGCACTCGCCCTCGAAGGCGCGACCGCGGACGGAGTGCCCATGATCGTGCGTCACCGCGAGCTCCCGCGCTTCGGCGTGCAGTTCCATCCCGAGTCGATCCTGTCCCCCGCCGGCCCCGAGCTGCTCGCGGCCTTCCTGCGTCTGTGCGGCGAACGTCCCGAGCCGCAGGAACCGCAGATCCTGCGGCCTCTGCGCAGACCCGCCGAGGCTCCGTGAAGTTCCTTCCCGTTCCGCTCACGACGACGCCGAGCCGCGGTCGATAGACTCAGGCACCGCCCGATGCAACTCAGCCTCAACAGCGAGCCCGTCAAGTACGCGCTGATCGCGCTCACGGCGCCCTTCTGGTGGCCGTTCGTGCGCGCTATGTGGAAGGAACTGAACGACTCGCTGCGCGACGAGGGCGGCATCCTCGGCCAGCAGCTGAGCCGCGCCGAGCTCGAGCGCATGAACAAGGCCCAAGGGCGCCGCGAGTCGCCGCTCGTCAGCGAGACCTGGGACGAGCACGAGCGCGGCGATGAGGCCCCGGCGAAGGGCAGTCGGCGCGGTGCACGCGCGAGCGCGGCTCCGCAGTCGAGCCCGCGTCCGCGCGGCTTCCGCTGAGCGACCTCAAGGGTAGACGAACACGCGCAGCGCCTCCGTGAGCGCCGCGCCTTGCGCACTGCCCGGGTCCTCGTACCAAACTTGGAAGTAGAGCGTCTGCCCGACGAGCCATGTCTCGATCGGAATGTCGCGCAGCGCATAGCCGAGGAAGTCCGTCTTGAGGCGCGGATAGCGCTTGAGCGGCGGCGCGAGGTACAGGCGCCCGCCGAGGAACGGCAGCGTCTGGGTCTGCAGACTGCGCATCACCTGCGACCACGCGAGGGGCACGCCCAAGTCGATGCCCACCTTGAAGCCGCTCTCCGATGCGCTCGCGTAGCCTTCCCACCGCACCTGCGCGCGCCCGCCGAGCGAGTTCACGGACCCAGAACCGAACGCGATGGGCGTGAGGTGCAACGCTAGCCGCGAGACGTAGCCCTGACTGAGCGCGAGCACGTTCCAAGCAGGCTGGAACGCTCCCGCCGACACGGGCAGACCCGGACCATACGTCACTCCACCGAAGATCGGTTCGTCGCTCCCGTCCATGACGAGCGCGTGCAGGCGATCGGCCTGACGCGAGCCAAAGTACGTGCAGTACTCGACTCCATCGAGCGTCGCAGGAAGTCGCGCGAGGAACACCTCGGGATCCATGCCGGACGCCGACACGTTGGGTGCCGGACTCCACGCGCCTTGCGTGGTCGGAAGGTCCGCGCTTCGACTGTCGCCCCCGAGCACGACGCGACCGAGCGCGTCGAAGGCGAGCGCGCTGACGCGATCGGAATCGAGCCCGCCGAAAAAGCTCGCGCGCTCGAGCGCATCGCCAGTCGGAGAAAGACGCGCGAAAAAGCCCTCCGAATCACCCTCGAAGCTCGCGTCGTAGGGCTGCTCGAGCGGGAAATCCGCGCTGCGTGCCTCGCCGACGCAGACAATGCTGCCGCTCCCCTCGAGCGCGAGATCGAGCACGCTCTCTTCGCCGCTTCCACCGAGCAGAGTGGACACCAGGAGTTGGCTGCCCTGCGCATCGAAGCGCGCGACCCACGCGTCCGAGGGCGCCGCGAACGCGCGATCAAACGCGCCGACAGTCGTGGGGAAAAGCGGGGAATAGGCGCTGCCGCTCACAGCTACCGATCCGCTCGCATCGAGGGCGATGCGCTCCGCAAGCTCGTCGCCTGCGCCGCCGAAGTACGTGCACCACACGCGCGCCGAGCCGTCCGCGCGCAGACGTGCGACGAACGCGTCGCCGAAGAACGGCCCGCCGTTGTAGCTCGTGTCGAACGCGCCGACGCTCGTCGGCAAGCCACCGCGCGTGCCTCCGCACAGCACGATCTCATCGCCCGAAGCGAGCTCGAGCTCGCCGAAGCGCTCGGCGAGCGCCCCGCCGAAGTACGTCGACCACTCGAGCACGGAGCCCGAGCCGTCGAGACGCGCGACGAAAGCATCCTGCGTGCCGCCGAAGACAGGCTGCAGGGCTCCCGCCGTGGTCGGAAAATCCGCGGACTTCGTCGTGCCGCCCACCACCACGGAGCCACCGCTCGTCACGCGCACGGAGTTGATGGCGTCGTCGCCGGTGCCGCCGAGCAGCGTCGACCACAAGAGCGTCGTGCCATCGCTCGAGAGGCACGAGACGAAGCCCTCGGTGCCGCCGCTGTAGAACGGATCGAACGCGCCGAGGGTCGTCGGGAAGTCGATCGAATAGGTCGTGCCCGCAGCGAGCACGACGTCATAGGTGCCGAGCGCGAGCGCGCGCACTTCCTGCTCGTACTCGCCGGTGAGGTAGGTAGAAAAGCGCAGCATCGGATCGATGCACGCAGGACCTTCGACCTGTTCCAGCGCAAAACCAAACGCATCCGCTCCGCGCAGCTCGAAGCGACACGCGAGCGCGCGGCCATCGCGCTCGAGCCACGCACGCGGCGCGGGCTGCACGAGCGCGCCCGCCGCCGTCTCGATCACCAGCTCGCCATCGGGACCGATCCACAGCGCCTCGTGCCCGCGCACGCGAGCCTCGAACGCCTCGACGCGCGCGCCTCCGCGCAGCTCGAGGTCGTACTCGAAGCCGCCGCCGCCCTCGCGCAGGAGCACGTCGATGCCGGGCGCCACCTCGCTCCAGCGCACCCGCGCATGCACGCGGTCGGCCGCGAGCAGCGCACCGCACTTCGAGCGCGCCACTCCGCGGCAGCGCTCGTCCTCGCCTTCCGGAAGGCTCGCGCCGAAGTCCACCGCGATCGCGGCGCCCACGCGCGGCTCGCTCACCAAGGCGAGCCCGAGCCCGCCCGGTCGCGCGCACGCGAACACGCCGCCCGCCCGAGCGACGAGGCAACCCTCAGGCGCGCGTCCGAGCGCCGGCTCGAACACGATGTCTCCTGTGCAGCCGAGCCCCGCGAGCAACACCACCGCGAACATGCTCTCGATCCTAGCAACAACTCCTACCGGCGTCCGCGCTGGTCCTTGGAGCGTTCGTTATCCGCGCGAAACCCGCGCTTCCCACGAAGTTCAGGACTTGGAGTCCGCTCTCTAGATCCGCAAACTCCCGCGCATGCAGGCTCCTATCGCGCTTCTCGCCGTGTGCCTCTTCGCAAGCTCTTGCGCAGCACCGACGCCGCGCCGCGCCGTCACCTCGACGGCCGCGCCCGCGCCCATCGGTCCCTACTCGCAGGCGATCCGAGCCGGCGAGCAGCTCTACCTCGCTGGTCAGATCGGCACGGATCCGCGCACCGGCGAGCTCGCGAGCGGCATCGAGGCCCAGACACGCCAAGCGCTCGCAAACCTCGCTGCCGTGCTCGCCGCCGACGGTCTGCAGCTCGCCGATGTCGTCTCCGTGACCGTGTACCTTGCGGACCTCGGCGAGTTCGCTCTCATGAACGCGGTCTACGCGAGTGCGTTCTCCACTCCGGCGCCCGCGCGCGCCACGGTCGGCGTCGCGGCACTTCCCCGGGGCGCGCGCGTGGAGATCAGCGCGGTCGCCGTGCACACCAAGTGAAGCTGGCGCTCGATCACTGGCCGGGCGCGACGCACGAGCCCGGCGCGGGCCGCTACGTGCGCGAGCTCGCGCGCGCGCTCGTCGCGCTGCCCGACAACTCTCTCGACATCACGCTGGTCGAGTGGGGTCGCGGCGCGCGCGTGCATGGCGCCCTCGATGCTGCGAGCCTGCCGAGTCATGCCCGACTGCGCCGCGTCGCCTTGCCTCGCAGCTGGCTCGCGTTCGCGACACGCTTGCAACTTGGCTTCGAGCGCCTCGCTCCGGAAGCCGAGCTCGTGCACGCCGTCGCGCTGCCGACTGCATTCCCCGTGCCGCGCCGCGCGCGACTCTCGCTCGCCGTGTCCGCGCGGCCCGCGAGCTTCGACGCGCTGCGGGGCGCGAGCGTGCTCGTCACCTTCAGCGAGCACGCACGCTCCGAGCTCGCGCGAGCGAACTTCGATCCGGCGCGCACGCTGGTCGTGCCCGTGGGCTGTGAGCACTTCGTCGCGCCGCGCACCGCGAGCGGCTCGCTGCCGCGCGTGCTCGCGCTCGGCCGCATCGACGAGGATCGCTCCCCGCTCGCCCTCTTGGCCGCCTGCGAGCGCCTGCACGACGCCGGAAAGCCCGTCGAGCTCACCTTCCTCGGCCGCGTGGGCGACGCCTACGACGAGCTCCGCGCGCGCACCACGCGCAGCCGCATTTCGTCCCGCGTGCGCTTCGACTCGCAGCCCGATGACGCCAAGGTGCGCGCGGCGCTCGCCAGCCACGACGTGCTCGTGCAGCTCGCCCGCGAGGACTGGACGCCGGTCACGCCGCTCGAAGGCCTCGCCTGCGGGCTGGCCCTCGTCGCCTCGCGGCTGCCCGCCTACGAGGAGGCGCTCGGCGAGCTTCCTCAGTGGGTCGCGGCGACTCCGAGTGCCGACGAGCTCGGCGCCGCCGTCGCGCGCGCGCTCGAGCTCGCGCACACGCCGTCCCACGCGAGCGCCGCGCGCGGCCACGCTGCCGAATTCACATGGTCGCGCAACGCGGCATTGACGCTCGCGGGCTGGCGCTCCATCCTCGGGCTGCGATGAGCGCCCCCCTCTTTCACCTCGCCTTCCCCGTGACCGACATCGAGGCCACGCGCCGCTTCTTCGTCGACACACTCGGGTGCAAGGTCGGCCGCAGCGCCCCGCGCTGGATCGACTTCGACTTCCACGGGCACCAGCTCTCGGCGCACTTGGTCGACGCCGAGCTCGCGCGCGCGGAGACCAACCCGGTCGACGGCGACAACGTTCCCGTGCGCCACTTCGGATTGATCTTGGAGTGGCGCGCATGGCACGCCCTCGCCGAGCGCCTGCGCGCGGGCGGCGCGCACTTCCTGATCGAGCCCCACATCCGCTTCCGGGGCGAGGTCGGCGAGCAGGCGACGATGTTCCTGTGCGACCCGAGCGGCAACGCGCTCGAGTTCAAGTCGTTTCAGGACCCGGCGCGCGTGTTCGCGACCTGAGCAGGGCTGCGGCGCCCACGGTTCCTGTTCAACTTGGGTTCGGGAGCCCGCGCCGCGGTCGAATCCGACGCTCCTCGGCCCTCGTAGGGCTTGCAGGGGCGCTGCGACGGTCTTACGAACGGCGCTTTCGTCCCCCGCTTTCCACTCCATTTCCTGCAGCGAGCCCTCCCTCGGGCTTCCTCTCCCCATGCTCAAGTTCGCCCTGCTCGGTACCGCCCTTCTCGCCGTTCCCTTCGCCTTCCGCGCCACGGCGGTCCCCGCCAGCGCCGCGCCGGTCTCCGCCGCCGCCCCGTGGAAGGTCGATGCTGGCCACTCCAGCGTCGTGTTCCGCGTCAAGCACGTCGTCGCCCCGTTCTGGGGTCGCTTCGACAAGGTCGACGGCGCCGTCGCGTGGGACTCCGCCAAACCCGAGGCCTCGTCGGTCGAGCTCACCATCGACGCCATGAGCGTCAACACCAACGACGGCAAGCGCGACGACCACCTGCGCGGCCCTGACTTCTTCAGCTCGAAGGAGTTCCCCAAGATGACCTTCAAGAGCACCAAGGTCGTCGCGCAGGGCGAGGGCAAGCTCGAGGCCACCGGCGAGTTCACCATGCGCGGCGTCACCAAGACGATCACCGTGCCGATCGAAATGACCGGCGAGGGCGAGTCGCCCTTCAAGGACACGCGCGCCGGCTTCGAAGCCATCTTCAACATCCAGCGCAGCGACTACGGCGTGAAGGCCTACATCCCCACGATCGCAGACGACGTCCGCATCGTGGTCGCCCTCGAGTGCGTCAAGGGCTGATCCGCGCGGCCTGAGCAGCGCGCCCGACACTCGGGCGACCGCACAGCCTCCCGAGCCAAGCCCGTCCTCGGCACACCACGTCGAGGGCGGGCTTTGTCGTGTTCACCTCAGGCGAGCGGCCCTGCCCCCCCTAAGCACCTCAGGGAACGCGCAGGCGCACGGTCTCTTCGCGGCCCGCCTCGAGCTCGACCATCGCGCTCGCGGGCTTGTCCTCGCCGGGGAACGCGCGATCGAGCGAGACTCGGTAGCGTCCGCCCGCGAGCCCCGTGAAGCGAGCCCGAGCGCGGCCGTCGAGGCGCTGCGAACGCGGGCCGTTGCGCACATTCTTGCCCTTCTCGTCGGCCACGCGCTGGGCGGTCACCTGCGCGCGCACCACGCGACCATCGTTCGCTTCGACTTCGACCAGCAGGATCGCGCCCGGCTTGAGCGTGAAGTCGACTCCGGCCTTGAGCTCGTCCGGCACGAGCTGGAAGGGCTCGGAGCGCGCGCCTTGGTGCTCGGGATGGTCGGCCGCGACCTGCAGCTCGAGGCCGTGCGGAACACCGCGCAGCGCGTAGTTTCCGAGCGCGTCGGTGACGATGCGCGCGTTGCCTCCGAGCGCGTTCCAAGTGCGCTGGTCCTTGTTGCGCGGATCCGGCCGCAGTTCTCCGAGCGCGATGCGGGCGCCCTCGATCGCGCGGCCGCGCGTGTCGCGCACGCTGCCCGTGATCGCGGACCCAGAGAGCCGCAGGTCGTGCTCGCGATCGCGCCCGTCGAAGTCGAAGCGCTCGGTGTGCGGCAGGAGTCGCGCGGGGTGACGCACGGTCACAGTCCACAGGCCTGCGCCGAGGCGCTGCACCGAGTAGCGTCCTTCCGCGTCACTGCGCACCGTGACTTCGCGCACGTTGTCCCAGCGACCTTGCCCCCCACCGCCCACGGGCTGCAACAAGATCGTCGCACCGGAAAGCGGACGGCCCGCATCGAGAACGCGCCCGCGCACGTCACCGCGCGGAGTGGCCACGAGCGTGAGCTCCGTCACGCGTTCGGGCGAGACGCTCACCGTCAGCTTGGTCGCGTCGCGCTCGCTCGGATTGCGCGGACCGCCGACGCGGTCCTCGAGCAGCGCGAACGCCGTCGAACCGGGCGTGAGGCGCGTGAAGGCCGCGACGCCCTCGGCGTCGGTGAGCTTGATGCGCCAGCCTGAGCGCATGCTCTCGGCCGTCGAGCCCACGTCGGGCACGCGCCACGTCGCATTCACGGCCACGCCGGGCACGGGCTGGCCACCGTCGTCGACCACGCGCACGCGCGCCTCGGCACCTGGGTTGATGTAAAGCTCGGTCGCGGCGGCATCGCGCGGACCGAAGCGTGCCTCGACGAGCTCCGAGGCCGGCCAGTCGCGGTGCGTGGCACACGCGAGGCCCGTCGCGCCGAGGCTCGCGTACAGCGTTGCGTACCCCTGCTCGTCCGTCTCGCGACTGCGCACGCGCACTTGCTCGCTGGGCCGCGGCGGGTTCGTCACGAGCTGCTCGAGCGTGCGCGTGCCGTCGTCGCCGGTGCGCAGCTCGACCATCACGCGCGCGCCACGAATCGGCTCGCCGGTATCGGCGGACAGCACGCGCACGCGCAGTTGCCCGAGCGGCTCCAGCGGCACGCGGCCGGCGTCCGTCGTCGTCGCAGGAGCCAGCGTCACGGGCATGACGCGCGCCGGCCGGTAGGCCTCGTGCGTCACGACGAGCGAGAGCAGGTCGCCCGTGTTCGGAAGCTGCGCCGAAGTCTCGCTCCACACGCCATCGCCATCGTCGCGCGTCGTTGAGAGAACGCCATAGTCGCGCCCATCGGCGCCGCGCGCGACGAGCTTGCCGTCGAGCCCCGACACGGGAGCTCCCGTGAGCGCGTCGACCGGCCGGTGCAGCAGCACCGAGAATGGCTGCAACTCGAACTCGACGCGCGAGCCGTCCGTCACGACGTCGCGCGCGCTGCCCGCAACCTCGGTTCCTCCGGTGTCATCCTTGGTGCGATGCCACACGACGCTGACGCGGTAGGGCTCGTCCTTGCGCAGTCCGCCCAGCTCGAAGCTGCCATCCGCTTTGCAGCGCATGCGGCGCGAGTTGTTCTCCGGCTCGCCCGGCGCGCGCTCGTAGGAGCCGGTGTAGCTCGCTTGCACGGAGAAACTGTCGAGCGCAGGAGTGCGGGCACCGGGCTGCGCGCTCACGCTGCCGCGCAACCACGCGGAGGCCGCGAGCTCGATGCGCACGCCCTGCACCACATCGCCCGGCGCGCTGTCCTCGGCGCGCGCGACGGCGTCGGGAAAGCCATCGTGGTGCGCCAGCACCACCCACGGCCCGGGGGCGAGACCGCGCAGGTCGAAGCGCCCGAGCTCATCGCTCTCGCCGAGCAAGATGCCGGTGTTGCCCGCGCGCTCGCGAAAGCTCGGCGTCTGGGTGTCGAAGGGCCGAATCAGCAGCGCGCCCGCGACGGGCGCACCGGAAGCATCGACCACGCTTCCGACAAGGCGCAGTCCGAGCTGCACGACGAGCTCGCCGACGTCGGTGTCGATGCCCTCGACGACCACCACGCTGTCCACATCGAGCGGCGCCGCCGAGCTCGCCCGCACGGCGACGCGCGTGACACCCGCCCCGGCGTCGTCGATCACGAAGCGCCCCTCCGCGTCGGTGCGCGCCTCGCGGCGCTTGCGCCAGCTCTCGCCCCAAACTTCGGCATCGAGCGGGAGCGCCGGTCCCTGCGCGGCCAGCGCCGCGTACACGCGCGCGCCTTCGACGGGCAGCGCGCTCGAGTCGACCACGCGCCCGCGCAGCTTCGTCGAGGCCTTGGGCGGCGGAGGCGGCGGCGTGACCGCAGCCTCGGCGCGCTCCACGTCGCTCACGTCGCCCTCGCTCCCAGCCTTCGGAGCGCTCGGAGCCGCGACCGCGGGCTGCGCGACCAGCTCGTCCAAGAACACCGGCTCCGCCACGGCCTCGTCCGCTGCACTCCCGGCCTCGGCCTGCGCCGCCGCGTCGCCCGCTCCAAAGCGCCAGCCCGCGAGCGCGAGCCCGAGCACAGCGAACAGCGAGAGCAGCAGGACGAGCGGGTTCTTCATGGGCGACAGAACGTGCGACGGCGACCGAGCCACAGGCTCCGATCGCCGTCTCACGATACGCACGCGGCCTCCCGCTGGGGAGCCTCTGCGGCAGGCCTTACGCCAGCGCCTTGAGCGCCGCCTTGACGGCCGCCATGTCGCGCGCTTCGCCGGTCTTGTCCGCAGCGTTGGCCGCGCAGAAGGCGACCTTGCCGTGCTTGTCGACGATCACCGTCGCGCGCATGCTGATGAAGCCCGCGGGGTGGATCAGGCCGTACTTGCCGGCCACGTCGAGCTTGACGTCCGCGAGCAGGTCGTGCGCCAGCTTGAACTGGTTGCGCCACGCCTTGTGCGACCACGTGGAGTCGCGCGAAATGCCGACGACGACCGTGTTCGGAGCGTTGAGCGTCATGTCGCCCGCGACCGAGCAGTTTTCCTTCTCGCAGGTCGGGCTCCAGTCGAGCGGGTAGAACATCAGCACGACGTTCTTGCCCTTGTGGGCCGCGAGGCTCCAGTCCTTCTCGTCCTGGGTCTTGAGGGTGAAATCCGGGGCAGCGTCGCCAACCTTGAGCGCCATGGGGGTCTTCCTTCGGGGGTGACTTCGGGGGTGATTCGTGGCCGGGAGGGCCGAGCGCCGCGCCACCATCCGGCGCAGCACCCAACTTGGCGTCGAGCAGTCTAGGTCGCACCCGCGCCGCTTTCGAGGCACGAGTCGAGCCAGCGGGCGAGGGTGAAGTCGAGCTCCGTCAGGCCGGAGGCGGAGTGGGTCCAGAGGCGGATCGAGAGCTCGCCCCAACGCACGAGCAAGTCGGGGTGGTGGTCGGCGCGGTCGGCGAGCTCGCCGACGCGAACTGCGAGCGCGAGGGACGCGGAGAAGTCGCGCGTGCGGATGCGGCGCGCGAGGCAGGTTCCGTCGAGCGTCCAGTCGGGGTGCAGGTTCACGAGGCGCGCGCGGGCCTCGTCGAGCGAGAGCGGCGGGCGATCCTTCGGCCACGGAGCGAGGCGGTGCGGCTGCGGGTCCATGCGCGCATGGTGACGCGCGCCTAGACTGCGCGCCATGGCCCCCACTCCGAAGATCGCTCTCACGATCGCTGGCTCGGATCCCTCCGGCGGCGCTGGAATCCAAGCCGACCTGAAGACCTTCTCGGCCCTCGGTGTCTACGGCGCCGCGGCGATCACGAGCCTGACCGCGCAGAACACCCGGGAGGTCCGCGCGATCCACGATGCACCCTGCGAGTTCGTGGCGCACGAGCTCGACTGCGTGTTCGAGGATCTCGACGTCGCGGCAACCAAGATCGGCATGCTCTCGAGCTCCGCATTGATCCGCTCCGTGGCCCAGCGGCTGCGAGCGCACGGCGCGCGCAACGTCGTCGTCGATCCGGTGATGGTCGCGAAGTCGGGAGCGAAGTTGCTCGCCGACGAGGCGGTCGCGGCACTTCGCAGCGAGCTCGTCCCGCTCGCCAGCGTGCTCACACCGAACCTGCCCGAGGCGGCCGTGCTGCTCGACACCGACGAAGCGAGCGTCCTGCGCGAGCCCGAGCGCGCGTGCGAGCGACTCGCCGCGCTGGGCGCGCGCGCAGTCGTGCTCAAGGGCGGCCACGCCGGAGGCGCGAGCTCCGACGACCTGTGGTTCGACGGAACGCGCTGCGTGCGTCTCACGGCCGCGCGCACGCCGAGCCTCAACACGCACGGCACGGGCTGCACCTTCTCCGCTGCGATTGCAGCGCTGCTCGCACGCGGCGAGAGCCCGCTCGCGGCCGTCGAGGGCGCCAAGCGCTACGTGAGCGCCGCGATCGCGGGCTCCGCCGACTGGAAGCTCGGCCACGGTCACGGCCCCGTCGACCACTTTCACGCGCTGTGGAGCGCAGGCGTGCGCCCATGATCTCGCTCGTGCTATTGCTGCTCGGCGGTGGTCTGCTCGACGCGCTGCCGAGCGGACCGGCCACGCCCCCGCGTGCGGTCGGAGACTGGTTGCTCGACGCGAGCGCCGCCAAAGCGAGCGTGTGGAAGAGCGACGAGCGCACCGTGACGCTCTCGAACGGCCTCGTCGCTCGCACGTGGCGTGTCCAGCCGGATGTCGCTTGCATCGGCTTCGATGACCTCGTGGCGGATCGCGCGCTGCTGCGCGCGGTCGAGCCCGAGCTGCGCGCTTCCATCGACGGCGTCGAAGTGCGCGCCGGCGGGCTCGTTGGCCAGCTCGATCGCGCCTACTTGCGTCCCTCCGATCTCGAACGACTCGCGCTCGATCCCACCGCGCGACATTGCACGGCCGTGCGTGTCGCGGAGATTCCCGCGCGCTTCGAGTGGAAGCGCGTGCGCCATGCCGCGGACCTGCCGTGGCCGCCGCCCGGCAAGCGCCTCTCGTTCGCGTTTTCCGGCGATGTCGAGCTCGAGGTGCACTACGACCTTTACGACGGTCTCCCGCTCATCTCGAAGAGCGTGACGCTGCGCAATCGCGGAGCGAACGCGGTGCAACTCGACTCGCTCGACGTCGAGCGCCTCGCTCTTGTCGAGGCGGAGGGCACGGTGGAGCCGCAGGAACATTGGCGGCGCCCCGACCTGCACGTGGAGAGCGACTTCGCGTTTCACGGCATGTCGAACGTGTCGGCGGACGTGACGACGCGCTGGCTGCCCGATGGCGGCTACACGACGCAGGTGAGCTACGCGCTGCACACGCCGTGCTTGCTCGTCTCGTCGTACCCGGTCGGTCCGAGCGCGCGCATCGCGCCAGGTGAGCGCTTCGAGAGCTACCGCGTGCACGAGCTCGTGTTCGACGGCTCGGACCGCGAGCGCAACGGGCTCGCGCAGCGCCGCATGTACCGCACGTTGGCGCCGTGGGTGACCGAAAACCCGCTGATGATGCACATCCGCGACGCGCGCTCCGAGGCGGTGAAGCTCGCGCTCGACCAGTGCGCTGCCGTTGGCTTCGAGATGGCGATCCTCTCCTTCGGCTCGGGCTTCGATGTCGAGAATCGCTCGAGCGAGAACCTCGCGCGCGCGCAGGAGCTCGTCGCCTACGCACGCGAGCGCGGCGTCGAACTCGGCACGTACTCGCTGCTCGCGAGCCGCGCCATCGCGCCGGAGCACGACGTTCTCGACCGCGAGACCCTGAAGCCCGGCAAGGCTTACTTCGGCAATTCCCCCTGCCTGTGCAGCGCGTGGGGCGAGGGCTATCTCGCGCAGCTGCGCTCGTTCTACGCGGCGAGCGGCATGCGCGTGCTCGAGCACGACGGCTCCTACCCCGGCGACACGTGCGCCTCGACGTCGCACCCCGGCCACCGCGGCTTCGACGACTCGCAGTGGGCGCAGTTCGAGCGCATCCGCAACTTCTACGGCTGGTGTCGCTCGCAGGGCATCTTCCTCAACGTGCCCGACTGGTACTTCCTGAACGGCTCGAACAAGACCGGCATGGGCTACCGCGAGACCAACTGGTCGCTCCCGCGCGCCGAGCAGCTGCTGCACGCGCGCCAGAACATCTTCGACGGCACGTGGACGAAGGCGCCTTCGATGGGCTGGATGTTCGTGCCGCTGACCGAATACCACGGCGGCGGTGCGGCCGCGACGCTGGAGCCGCTGTCGGAGCACCTCGCCGACTACGAGCAGCATCTAGCGACGAACCTCGGCGCGGGCGTGCAGGCCTGCTGGCGCGGTCCGCGGCTGTTCGACACGGATGCGACGCGCGCGCTCGTCGCGAAGTGGGTCGCGTGGTTCAAGCTGCACCGCGAAGTGCTCGAGAGCGACCTGATCCACCTGCGGCGCGCCGACGGGCGCGACCTCGACGGCTGGGTGCACGTGAATCCGAGCGGGAGTGAGCGAGCGCTCGCGATGCTCTTCAATCCGCTGCCGGTCGCGCGCACGAAAGAGCTCGAAATCCCGCTGTATTACGCCGGACTCGATGGCTCCGCGCGCCTGCAAGTCGAAGACGGAACAGCCACGGCCGTTGCGCTCGACGCGCGCTCGCGCGCCCGCGTGAGCGTGACCGTGCCCGCGGGCGGCTTCACTTGGCTCGTGTTCCGCGCGCCCTGAAGACGCTGGCACTCACTGCGCGCCGAGCGCGGCCGCACGCGACGGCAGCGCGCAGCACGACCCGCCCACGCCGGGCCCAAACGTCCCGACGAAGGCGTCGTTGCGCTCGCGATTCTCGAACGCGCGCGAAAGACGCGTCTCGTTCCACACGAAACGCTCGCTGTTGCCGACGACGCGGCCCGCGATCGGCGTGAACGGCTGGTACCAGACGTCGTACGGCATCTTGCAGCACTCGCGATCGGGCAAGAGCCCGCCCGAGAGCGCGAGCGCGTCTCCGGCGCGCGCGGTGTAGAGCTCGCCGTCAAACGAGACATCGAGAGACAGCTCCTCGACCGCCACGATCTCGCCGAGCTCGGAACCATGGCGCGCCTTCAGCCACTCCAGCGCGGCCTCGCGCTGCTCACGGCCCGCGGCCGCATCGACGTACACGACGCTGCGTCGCGCAGCGCCCTGCGCGAGGTTCTCGCTCGAGGCCACGGCGGCCATCAGCTCCACGCCGCCCAGCTCGACGCCGGCGACGCGACCGTCCTCGAAGCGCCACGCCAGCAGAGCTTCGCGCCCCGCCGTGACGAGCTCGGAGTTGTAGTGGCAGGCACCGGCGAAGACGCTCGCCGTGCGGGCCTCGATGTAGGTGCCCGCAGGCTCGATGTCGGCCTCAGGGCAAGTGAGCATGCAGCAGCCGTCGCCGCACAAGTAGCGCATGCCGAGGGCGGCCGACGTGGCCAGCGCGAGGGTGAGGAGGACCTTCATGGTGCCTCTCAGGCTAGCCCATTTGCGGCGGGCGTGAAGATCGGACGGAAGCAGGAGCGCTCCGCGGTGCAATCGGTGGGGTGGACACCGTCGCCGTCCGGCCCCACACGATCGCAGGTGCGGTTGCACCAGCAGTCGTTCGAGTTGTCGACCACGTCGCTCGCCTGCATCGGCGCCGACTGCAGGAAGAAGTACTTCTTGCTGCGGATCTCGGCGCAAATCGGACTACGGAGAGATGTCGGTTCCATGCTGTTCCTCAAGTGCCGGCGAGCTTGCGCAGCGCCTTGGTGATGAGCCCCTGCGCGAGGGGCAGCTTGTACGCGTTGTGCGCGAGCGGTTCGGCGCCTTCGAGGGCGAGCTTCCCGGCGAGCGCACAGGTCTCCGCATCGACCTTGCGGCCGACGAGGGCCTTCTCGGCCTTCTCGCAGCGCCACGGGATCGGCGCCACGCCGCCGAGCACGAGCCGCGCCTCCGCGATCCGGCCGCCCTCCATGCGCAGCGCCAGCGCGACCGCGGCCAGCGCGAAGTCGTAGCTCGAGCGCTCGCGGAACTTCACATAGGCACTCGTCCAGCCCGCCATCGCGGGGATGTCGACGCGCACGAGCACCTCGTCGGGCGCGAGCACGTTCTCGCGCGTCACGGCACCTTCACTCGGCAGCGTGAAGAAGCGCTCGAGCTCGACCGTGCGCTCGCCCTTCTTGGACCGGAGCGTCGCGCTCGCCCCCGCCGCGACCAGCGCTGGCGCGAGATCCGACGGATGCACGATGTAGCTCGGGCCGCCTCCGAGAATCGCGTTGTACTTGTTCAAGCCGCCGTAGGCGAAGCACTCCGAGCCGCCCTTCTTGATGCACACCGCCTGCTCGTGGCGGTAGTACCAGCAGCGCGGACGCTGGCAGAGATTTCCCCCGACGGTGCCTTGGTTGCGGATCTGCACGGAGCCGACGGCGCCCGCTGCTTCCGCAACCATCGCGTGCGTGCGCCGCAGCGTCGCGCTCTGCTCGAGCTCGGCGAGCGTCACGAGCGCGCCCACCTCGTAGCCACCTTCGCGTTCGGCGAAGGTCGAGAGGCCCGGCACCGTCTTGAGGTTGAGCACCTGCTCGGGCGCGACCAGATACTCCTTCAGCTCGCCGAGCAAGTCTTGGCCGCCGGCGAGCAGCTTCACGCGATCGCGCGCCTTCAGGTCGCGCGGGCCCGGGAGCAGCTCGACCACCTGATCGAGCGTGCGCGGTGCGATGAACTCGAAGCTCTTCATGTGCGCTCCTCCTAGCCCTTCTTCAGGGCCGCGAGGCCCATCAGGATCTTGTCGGCCGTCAGCGGCATCTCGCGCAGCCGCACGCCGCACGCATTGTGGATCGCGTTCGCGATCGCCGAGTGCCCGGGGATGATCGCGGCCTCGCTCATGCCGATGACGCCGCGCGGGTCGTCCTCGAACACGGCCTTCATCGCCGGAATGTCCTGCGCGCCGGCGATCTTGTAGTCCTCGAAGTTCGCGTTGAGGAACAGCCCCAGATCGGGGTCGACCACGCGTTCCTCGAACAAGCCGTAGGAGAGCGACTGCACCATGCCGCCCTGCAGCTGGCTCTTCGCGGCCAGCAAATTGAGCACGAGCCCGCAGTCCTGCACCGCGACCATCTCGAGCACTTTCACCTCGCCCGTGAGCGTGTCGACGCTGACCTTCGCGGCCTGCGCACCGCCGATGTCATTGCCCGCGAGGTGCGCCTGCCACTCTCCCTGCGCGGACAGGCCGTTCGGCCCGAGCGCCGCACACGCATCCTTCCAAGCGATGCGCTTCGACGGACTCGCCGCAACGCGGATCTCGCCCGGCCGCACCTCGAGCTCGCTCGCTTGCGCGCCGAGGAGCGGCGCAACCTTCTCGAGCAACGCGACGCGCGCGTTGTGCGCCGCATGCTTCACGCTCGGCGCGAGCGAAGGCGACGTCGTGCTACCCCCCGATGCGTTGGCGTTGCCGAACGTCGAACGGCCGATGCGCGCGCGCACCGCCTCGAGCTCCAGTCCGAGCTCCTCCGCGACGATCGATGCGCAGTACGTGCGCGTGCCCGTGCCGAGATCCTGCGTGCCCGAGAGCACCTCGACGGAGCCGTCCTGCGCGATGCGCACTTCGACCTTGCACTGGCCGTTGCCACCGCCGCCCCAGCGCGCGATCGCGAAGCCGATGCCGACCTTCACTTCCGCGTCGGAGCGATCGGGAGCCTGCTTGTGCGGGTGCGCCTTCCAGCCGATCAGCTCCGCACAGCGCTCGAGCTGGCGCATGTAGAGCTCGCGCTTGCCCTCCGGCAGGTTGATGCGCCGGAACTCGAGCAGGTCCACGCCGACCGCGTAGGCGCACTCGTCCATGGCGCCTTCCATCGAGAACGACGCCTGCGGGTGGCCCGGCCCGCGCATCGCGCGGCTCGAGTCCATGTGAGTGTGGATGCAGCGATCCTCGACAAAAGTCGCGTTTTCGCGCGCGTAGATGTACGGCAGCGGATGTCCCGAGCCCTGCCCGACTCCGCCGTGGCGCGTGACGCGCGCCTTGAAGGCGAGGATCTTGCCGTCGCGGCCGACGCCGATCTCGATGTCGTGCTCCCCACCCGAGCGATTGCCCGCGGCATGGAACTCGCTCGATCGATCGAGCATCAAGTGCACGGGCCGCGCGAGCTCCTTCGCGAGCAAGCACGCCGCTTCGCCTTCGATGCCCATGCCGAACTTCGAGCCGAAGCCGCCGCCCATGTGCTCGACCACGGCCGTGACCTGATTCGGCTTGAGCCCGAGGCGTCCGGCGGCATCGCCGGGGATCGTGAACGTGCCCTGCGTCGAGGCGTACACCGTGGCTTCGTCGCCGCCGCGGTAGTCAACGACAACGCCGTGCGACTCGAGCGATGCGTGGTGCTGCACGGGAATCTTCCACGTGCCATTCACGCGCACGGGCGAGCCTTCGAGCGCCTTGTCGATCTCGCTCGTGTCCGTGTTCTTCGAGAGCGCGCGCACGTTGCCGCGGCTGTTGACCTTCGGCGCATTGTCCGCTGCGGCTTGCTCCGCCGTCACCGCGAAGCCCTGCTCCTCATACGTCACGAGAATCGCGCGCAGGCCGTCCTCGGCGATCTCCGGCGTCGTCGCCGCGACCGCCGCGATCGGACGACCGAGCCAGCGCACCTCGCCGTCGCCGAGCTCGACCACCGCCAGCACGCCGGGGATCTTGCGCGCAGGCTCGAGATCGAGCTTCACCTTCGCGGCCGGCACGCGGCTGCGCAGCACGCGCGCGTAGGCCATGCCCGGCAGACGCACGTCGTGGCTGAACACGGCGCGCCCCGTCACCTTGTCCGGGCCGTCGACGCGCGGAATCTCGCGCGAAATGAGCCGCAGCGACTCCCGCGCGCCCCACTGCGGGCCGCCCGAGTCATCCGCGACCTCCTCCCAGACCTCCGTGTCGATGCCGTTGACCGCCTTGGTCACGCGCACCCACTTCTTGCCACTCGCGGCGGGGCGCGGCGGCTTCTCGTCTTCGACTCGCAGCGGATCGAGCGCCATCACTTGCCTCCCTTCGCGCGCAGCTTGCGGCCCGCGCTGAGCGCAGCCTCGAACACCTGCGGGTACGTACCGCAGCGACACAGGTTGCCCGAACACGAGCGCTGGATTTCTTCGAGCGACGCCGCCGGATTGCTCTCGAGGCAGGCGCTGATCGACATCACGAAGCCCGGCGTGCAGAAGCCGCACATCGAGCCGTCGTGGGCGCAGAACGCCGACTGCAGCTCGGTCAGCTCGCCCTGCGATGCGAGGCCTTCGATCGTCGTGACCTTGCGACCGACCGCGTCGACCGCGAGCGTCATGCAGGAGTACACGGGCTTGCCATCGAGGTGCACGGTGCACGCGCCGCACGAGCCGCGGTCGCACACGAGCTTGGCGCCCGTGAGCGGCGGCGTGCAATGGTTGCGCAGCGTGTTGAGCAACGTGGTGCGCGGCTCGACCGCGACCTTCGCTCGCGCGCCATTGATGTCGAGCTCGATCTCGACCGTGCCTTCCATGCGCACGGGCTCGAGGCTCGAGCTGCGCGCGGCAGCCTGCACGGCCTCGCCGACGAGGCCGCCCGCGGCGACCACGCCAGCTCCCTTGAAGAACGAGCGACGCGACAGGGAAGGCTCGCGCGACGCTGCGTCGTGCGGGCTCGTTGCATCCGACATGAGAGGCCCTCGGGGCTCTTGGCCGTGCGCGCGACGGACGAAGTGACCGGCGAACGCGCGGCGATTCTACGCAGCAGGAACGGCGCGGCAAGCCACGGCGAAGCTCCCCGGGCCTCAGCCGCTCGCAGCGCGCTCGAATCCCGCGGCCAAGGCGCGCCAGTCGACGCTCTCGCCCGGTCGGATGCGAGGCAGCGGCGGCCGATCGACCGCGCGCAGGGCCTCGACGTACTTGTACGCCGCGCCGGTGTTGAAGATCACGATTTCCTCGTGCCGCGCGATCTTCCCGGCCGCAACGAGCCGCACGAGCGCCTCGAAGCACACCGCGGTCTCCGGGCAGATCGCGACGCCCTCGAGCTCGCCCACGCGGCGCATCCAGCGCAGGATCGACGCCTCCGGCACGCCGAGCGCCTCGCCACCGCTCGCGCGAATCGCATCGAGCATCAGGAAGTCGCCAATCGCGCTCGGAACTCGCAGGCCGCTGGCCAAGGTCTCCGCGCCCGTCCACGCTTCCGCCGTGCGCTCGCCGCGCTCAAAGGCGCGCGCGATCGGCGCGCAGCCATCGGACTGGCACGAGTACAAGCGCGGCGCGCGACGATCCTCGAGCCAGCCGATGCCGCACAGCTCCTCATAGGCCTTCCAGATGCCGATCAGGCCCGTGCCGCCGCCCGTGGGATAGAGCACGACCTCGGGGAAGCGCCAGCCGAAGTGCTGGGCGAGCTCGAGTCCCATCGTCTTCTTGCCCTCGAGCCGATAGGGCTCGCGCAGAGTCGACAGATCGAACCAGCCGAACACCTTCTGCCCTTCGCGCAGCAGCGCGCCGCAGTCGCTGATCAGGCCTTCGACCTCGACCACGCGCGCGCCGACGAGCTCACACTCGAGCTTGTTCACTTCCGGCGTATCCGCCGGCATGAACACCCACGCCTCGATGCCCGCCCGCGCCGCGTAGGCCGCGAGCGCGCCGCCCGCATTGCCGGCCGTCGGCACGGCGATGCGCGTGATGCCGAGCTCCTTGGCCTTGCTGATCGCCACCGACATGCCGCGCGACTTGAACGAGCCCGTCGGCAGGCGCGACTCGTCCTTCAGGAACAGGTTCTCGAGCCCGAGCTCGTTGCCCAGGCGCGAGAGCTGCAACGTCGGCGTCGCGAGCTCTCCGAACGACACGATGTTCGCATCGTTGAGCACCGGCAGCAGGTCGCGGAAGCTCCACAGGCAACCGGCGTTGTAGTAGGTCGAGTCGCGCTCGACTTCCTTGGCGATGCGCTCGAGGTCGTAGCGCGCGACGAGTGGACGACCGGCATGCGTCGTCTGCGGAATGCGGAAGTCGTGCCGGGTCCCGTCCCAGGGTGACTCGAGATGCGTGAAGTACGCGCCCATCGTGAGGTGGAGTGGCGAGCACGTAGCTCGTCCGCAAGATCCGAGCGCGGCCGCGCGCGCGGTTCCAGAGGGCGCGCGCGCGCACGTTGGCCGTTGCCGCGAATCCTCTGGAAAACTTGCGGTTTCTCGCCGACCGCGGAGGAGCGAAAATCCGCTCCTTGGAGCCCCTCAGGTACGCCGTGATGCGCACGGCAGGGCAAGCCGCAGCGGGCTACACCTCGGGAGAGCCAGCATCCGCCCTATGTCCCCGCCCCGGAGGCCACTCCATGACGCGCCCGTTCCCCACCGCTCCCACCCTTGCGCTCGTCGGCGTCGAGGAGCGCGACGCCGCCGACCACGCGGTCGTCGCCGCATTCCGCCATGCGCCCGCGCTCAAGCTCGAAGTCGAACTCGTGCATGCGAGCAGCGTGCCGCTCGACTACTTCTCGCACGTCGATCCGCTCGGTGTCACGAAGGCACGCGCCCACGCGGCCACGCGCTGGAACGGAGTGCTGCAATCCGCCGGCGTCGTCGGCGCGGCCCTCGAGGACACGCTCGAGATCGTCCCGGGCAGCCCCGCCCACGCGCTGGTCGACCGCGCCCTCGTCCGCGGAGCCGGACTGATCGTGCTCGGCCGTCACGAGCGCCGCGGACCGTTCGACTTCGGCGATGTCGTGCGCGACGTGGTGTCGAGCGCGCCCTGCCCGGTGTGGGTCCAAGGCGGCGTGCCGCGCGAGATCCGCAGGATCCTGTGCGCCATCGACCTCGGGCGCTCGTCGCTCGCCGTCCTCGTGCTCGCGCGCGACGTGGCAGCCGCCTTCGGAGCCGAACTGCACGTACTGCACTGCTTCGTGCGGCCCGAGCTCGGGTACGTGCTCGGCTATCCCGTGCAGTTCCCCGCGAGCGTCGTCGATCAGGCCCGCGAGCGCGCGCAGCGCGACTTCGAGCGCCTGCTCGCCGCCTTCGACTGGAAGGGCACGCGCCACGTTCCGCACTTCGTCGAGAGCGAGCCGACGCGCGAGATCCTCGATCTCCAGCGCCAGCACGACCTCGTCGTGGTCGGCACGCACGGGCGCGGAGCGCTCGGCCGCACGCTGGTGGGCAGCGTGGCGAGCGACCTCCTGCGGCGCGCCGAAACGGCCGTGCTGGTGCTGCGCAACGTCGAGTGACGGCGCGCAGCCGCGCGCTACTTGCTCGAAGCGAGCATCAGGTCGCTGACGAGCCTCGAGAAGCGCGGCGCGTCCGGCAGCGGCGAGCCCTCGGCGAGCAATGCCTGCCCGTAGAGCAGGTCGCCCCAGTCCTTGAGCTTGCCGCTCGCGTCCCCCGCTTCGACGAGCGACTTGAGCCGCGCCGCGAGCGGGTGGTCCGCATTGAGCTCGAGCACGCGCTTGCGCGGCGGCACGGGACGGCCCGTCTGGCGCAGCATGCGCTCGTAGTGGATGCCGTGCGCATCGACGTCGTCGACGAGCACCGCGGGGCTCTCCTTCAGGCGCGACGACACGCGCACGCTCGCGACGGCGCCCGACAGCTCGCTCTCGAGCTTCTCGAGCACGCCGCGGTATTCGCGCTCGGCGTCCTCGCGCTTTTGCTTCTCGGCCTCGCCCGCGAAGTGCGCCTCACCGCGCTCGAGCGCGACGATCTTCTTGCCCTTGTACTCGGTGAGCATGTCGCGCACCCACTCGTCGACGGGCTCGACCATGCACAGAGCCTCGCCGCCCTGCGCCGCGAGCGCCTCGAGGTGCGGCGAGCGCCGCACGGTCGCGAGATCGTTGCCGCCGATCACGTAGATCGTGTCCTGCCCGGCGGGCGCGCGCGCGATGTACTCGTCGAGCGTGGTCGCCTTCTCGTCCTTGCTCGACGGGAACAAGCACAGGCCGGCCACCTGCTCCATGCGCTCGCGGTCGACGACGATGCCTTCCTTCAGCACCGTGCCGAAGGCCGCCCAGAAGCGCTCGTAGTCCTCGCGGCGGCTGTCGCGCAGCGCGCCGAGCGCCTCGAGCACCTTGGTCGTGCAGCGCTTGCGAATCTGCGCCAGCGCGCGGTTCTGCTGCAGGATCTCGCGCGAGACGTTGAGCGGAAGGTCCGAACTGTCGACCACGCCGCGCACGAAGCGCAGCCAGCTCGGCAGGAGTTCCTCGCAGTCCCCCATCACGAAGACGCGCCGCACGTACAGCGATACGTGCGACTTGTCGCGGCCCGGATCGAACAAGTCCAAGGGACGTTCGGACGGGACGTAGAGCAGCGCCGTGTACTCGTTCGAGCCCTCGTTGCGGAAGTGCACGGTCTCGAGCGGGTCGCTCCAGTCGTGCGCGAGGTGCTTGTAGAACTGCGCGTACTCCTCGGACTTGATCTCGTCCTTTGAGCGCATCCACAGGGGCTTCTTCGAGTTGAGCTCGAACACTTCCACGCCGTCGGCGAGCGTGCGGCGCACGAGCGCGCCTTCGTTCTGGAGCCGCTCGGTCGGCATCACGATCGGCCATTCGACGAAGTCCGAGTACTTACGCACGAGCTCGCGCAGGAGCCCCGCATCCGCGAAGTCCTGCGCCTCCTCGTCGTCCGCCGGCAGGGACTTCAGTTCCAGCGTGATGCGCGTGCCGCGCGCGAGGCCCGCTACGTCCTCGAGCGTGTACTCCCCGTCGCCGCGCGAGCTCCAACGCACGCCTTCCTGCGTGCCGGCCTTGCACGTCTCGACCGCGATCGACTCCGCGACCATGAAGCTCGAGTAGAAGCCGACGCCAAACTGACCGATCAGCTCGGGCGACTGCGCCCCCTTCGCGCGCAGCGCCTCGAGGAAGCGCCGCGTGCCCGAGCGTGCGATCGTGCCGAGATTCTCGACCACTTCCGCGCGCGTCATGCCGATGCCGTTGTCGGCAATCACGATGCGCCGGCACTCTTCGTCGACGTCGATGCGGATCAGAAGCTCGTCAGCTTGCGCGTGCAGCGCCGGCTGCGTGAGCGCCTCGAAGCGCAGCTTGTCGAGCGCGTCGCTGGCGTTCGAGATCAGCTCGCGCAGGAAGATCTCCTTGTGCGAGTAGAGCGAGTGGATCATCAGGCCGAGCAGTTCCTTGACTTCGGCCTGGAATGCGCGGGTCTCGGGAGCGTTCGTCATGGGCGGTCTCGCGGGGGATCGTGCTCGCGCTGTGGGGCGCGCGAACTCGCGCGCCGCTAGCGGGCGAAAAAGATAGGTCGCGGGCCGTGGCCATGGAAGTGGCGCACGGCGCCCGCGTCCCGTTCGGACGCGAGCGCCGTGCGATCTGGGAGCCCTTGGGGAGGCGCCCCAAGCGCGCTACTTCTTGCGCTTTCCCGAGACGTCGGCCTTGGGGTTCACGCGCTCGGGCAGGTTGGGCACGCTGGCGCCGTCCGCGAACGTCACCTGCAGCTTGAGCGGGCCGCTGAAGCGGCTCTGCTGCGCGTAGCGCTCGGGCTTGGGCCGGTCGAAGCGCGTCTTCGTCACCGTGCTTACGTAGCCTTCCTGCCCTTCGAGCTTGAGCGACAGCGCGCGCCCGCCCTCGATGTCCCACAGGAGCTCGCCGGTCCCGATCAGGGTGTACTCGAGCGGCACGTCCTCGACCTTGGCGTTTTCGCGCCGCTCGGTCTGCGGCATCGCCATGCGATAGAGGTACTTGCGGTCCGCGAGGCACACGAAGTTGACCGCGAGCTCGATCACGCCCGCCTCGACCACGAGCGGCGGCGTGCCCTCGATCACCGTCACCGGGCGCCGGCCCTTGTAGGTCGCAGTGATCTCGCCGCCCTGCGGCACGTAGAAGTCGGCGAAATCGCCGCCGACTCCGATCTCCATCATGCGCCCGAACATCGAGCCGCCTTCGGGGACGAGCTTGAGGTCGCCGCCGGGCACGAGCACTTCTCGGAAGCGCTGCAGGTCCACGGGCCAGCTCGCGCCGGGCTCGACCGGGCCGGGAGGCAGGAGCGCGAGCAGCTCGAACTCGCCGCGCAGGCTCTCGAGCAGGTCTTCCTCGCCGTCGACTTTCGAGAAGGCGCGCGACCAGTCGCGCTCCTCCTCGACGTAGTGGAACTCGAGCACTTGGCGCTTGAGCGCGGACGACGAGCGCGAAGCCTCGGGCCGCACCTCGCCGGTCGCGAACACCACGTTCGCCTTGCCGACCGCGGTCGCGTCGCGCACCGCGCGCACGAAATCCAGCGGCAGTCCCTCGCAGTCGAGCTTGTACTCGTCGACGTACTCGACCTTGTGCGTGGTGCTCATCCAGCCGCCCGTGCCATCGGAGCGGAACGGCAGGTCGCCCTCGATCGCGCCCATGTCGTCGATGCGCAGCTCGTGCTGCAGCTCGAAGGTCTTGAGCACGCGCGCGCCGGCCGAAGCCTTGAAGCGCAGCGTGTCCGCTCCGCCCGCATGGGCGAACGACGCGAGCAGCACGAGCGAAACGAACGGAATGGCTTGCTTCATCGCGATCCTCACTGCTGCTTGACGCGCCGGTCGTTCTTGAACTCGCCCGAGAGCGTCTCGTCGGGCGTGCCGTCCTCATTCCATGCGCGCCACGTGCCCTCGCGCTTGCTCTGTCGGTAGTCGCCTTCCTCGCGCTTCTGGCCGTTCGCGAACCACGTGCGGTACGGACCGTTCAGCGCGCCGCCGGTGTAGACCTGCGCGCGCTCCTTCTGGCCATTGGAGTGCCACGACACCCAGTCACCGACCATGCGGCCCTGGTCGTAGTTGCCTTCCGCGGCGAGCTGGCCGTTCTCGTGCCAGCGCTTCCACAGGCCCTGCTCGCGCCCCGCGTCCCAGCCGCCCTCGAACTCCTTGTTGCCGTTCTTGTGCCACTTGGTCCACAGGCCCGACTGCGCGCCGAGCTCGAACAGCCCCTGCGACTGCATCTGGCCATTGTCGTGCCACGTGGCCCACTTGCCTTCGGCCACGCCGAGCACGTAGTTGCCCTCTTGGAACTTCGCGCCATTGGCATGGTGGAAGATCCACGTCCCGTCCTGCATGCCGCGGTTGTAGTTGCCCTCCATGTACGACGTCTTTCCGTCGGGGTGGTAGAGCTTCCACAGGCCGTGCCGCGCGCCGTCCTGATAACGGCCTTCCGCGCGCAGCGTGCCCTCGGGATAGAACTCGCGCGACGCGCCGACTTGCACGTCGTCCTTGAACTCCGACTCCTCGAGCAGCACGCCGGTGGGATGCCAGCGCTTCCACGGGCCCTCGCGCTTGCCGTTCCGGAATGCGCCCGCGCGCTGCGCGAGCTCGATCCCGGGATGGAAGAAGACCCACTCGCCGTCGCGCCGGTAGTTGCGATACGTCCCGATCGCACGCTTCTTGCCGTCGTTGTAGAACAGGATCCACGCGCCGTCGCGCCGGCCGTTCTTCATCTCGCCCTCGGCCGCCTTGGTGCCGTCGGGGTGCGTGAGCACCTTGTCGACGCGCGCGGGCAGCGGCGGCAGGCTCAACTCCGGCACGGCGCGCACGCCGCGCCCCGAGCCCGCCTGCTCGGGCGTGATCGAGCCCGGCCCAAAGGGCGACGGGATCGACGGGGCCTTGCCGGGGTTGGAGCTGTCTTGGGCCTGCGGCGCGCCCTGCGGGCGAAGCGGCGCGGCCGACGGGCCGAGCGCGAGCGCGAGGCCGAGCGCGGCGAGGAGGACGTTGGACATGGGTGCGACGATACCTGCGCGGGTCAGAGGGGGCGAGCGAGGGACGGCTACGGAGGGCGGCGGGCCCTGTGAGCCGCTCGGGACGGGGCTTATCGAACCGGCGGCTCGCTCGCCTCGAACATCAGGTAGTGCGACTCCTGCATGCCGAGGCGCCGGTAGGTGGCCTGCGCAGGAAGGTTGTTCCGATCGACGTACAGGCGCAGGGCGACGACGTCCCCGCGCTCGCGGGCGAGCTCCAGCACGCGGCCGTGGAGCGCGCTGTAGACGCCATGGCGCCGCGCCGCGGGCATCACGTACACACTCTGGATCCACCACGCCCAGCCGTTGCGCCAGTCGCTCCACTCCGCCGTGACGAGCAGGCAGCCCGAGGGCGCTCCGTCCAGCTCGGCCACGAGGTAGAAGCCGCGGCCGGGGTCGGCGAGCGCCGCCTCGACGCCGCGCTCGAGCCGCGCGCGGTCGAGCTCGAGGCCCTCGGATTCGCGCGCCATCGACAGGTTGAACTCGACCAGTACGCGGAAGTCGGCGCTGGTGGCGGGTCGGGCGCGCACGCGCGAGGAAGAAGTTTCCATGGGGCGGCCCAGTCTAGCCGCGTCCCCGCGACCGCTCCCCCGCCGTTCCCGGCTCCCCTGCTGCCGAACCTTCCGTCGCTGGCCGATTTGCCCCGCCCGCCGGGGTGTTGCATCCTTCGCAAGGCGAGGGGTGCGACGAACGCAGCGTCGAGCGTTCTAGCACCCACCTTCCATGCGCTTCCTGCTCACCTGCCTCGCGCTCGCCGCCCTCGCCGTCGCCGCTCCGCGCGCCGTGGCGCAGGTCGGACCGTCGCTCCAGACGCAGGTCTCGTTCACCTACGACACGGGCTGGCGCTCCAACCCCGCCCCGACGGAGGCCGTGCTCGCCTCGCACACCGTGCGCGTCGGTGGCGCGACGTGGCTGCGCCTGCGCTTCC
>Ga0169931_10001672_pt1 | contig 36508 bp, 38 predicted proteins | sample Kivu_15m_20L_FD_129675 | JGI IMG/M metagenome (GOLD analysis project Ga0169931, IMG submission 129675) | Freshwater microbial communities from Lake Kivu, Western Province, Rwanda to study Microbial Dark Matter (Phase II) - Kivu_15m_20L... | ecosystem: Environmental > Aquatic > Freshwater > Lake...
TGCCGTTGCCGGGGACAGTCCCCGCAGTCGCAGACACCCGGGGGAATGAGGTCGGGCGGTCGACGGCAAAAAGGGCCCGTTACGGCCCTGAGGTGGGCTCAAAGGTGCATGGCACCTGCAGCGAAAATCTCAGAGAATTTATTGGTATTCGCATCATTTGGTGCAACATCGGGGACAGTCCCCGCGGCCACGGCGGCGGGCGTGTACCAGCGGCCGCTGGCTGGGCGGTAGAATCGTCACAAACCGAAGAGTCCGAAGAGTCCGCAGAAACCGCAACGACTGTGCCGTTGGCAGGGACAGTCCCCGCAGTCGCAGACACCGGGACAATGAGGTGGGCCGTGGCTGGGAAAAGGGCCCGTTACGGCCCTGAAGTGCATGGCACCTGCAGCGACGGTTCGTGGATCAGAGGAACAGGTCCTTTCGAGCAGTGCTGGTGATCGCCAGGACTGCGGGGTGTTTGATGCGGCGTTCGGCAGAGATGGCAAAGAACTGTTCGCGAACATGGGGCAGTTCGGCGGCCAGTTCCACATCATACTGGCGACAGACTTCGTCCGCGATCGCCATCGTTCCGGGAAACAGTCCCTCGCCAGTCAGTCCGAAAGCCTTCATGAGTGCCTTGTCGCTGAATTCGCCGCGGATCAAAGGATGCAGGTCGTGTTGCTGAAGCCAGCCGTCGAGGGATCGGCGGAGGGCGGTGGAGCGGTCCGGGAGCAGCAGCGGGATATTGTTAAGCGATTGCGGGAAGTCGGCTCGGACGCGTCGAGCGAGTTTGCGAACGCCGAACAGTCCCACGGCGGAATCACCGAGTGGATGATTGAAAGCCCGGACATTCATCGATGCGGTTACCGGTGAATCGGAAAGTACAAGGTCGATCTGGTGGGCCGTGAGCTGTTCAAGCAGACGCGGCAGGTTTTCTTCGGTGCAAATCAGACGCAGATCCGGTGACAGCTGAAGGGCAGGTTCAAGAAGTCTGCGGGCCATCAGTTTTGGCAGAGCATCGACGACACCGACGGCGAATCGTGGGGACTGGCCGGTGGGATATCCGCGCACGGCATCTGTGAGTTCCTGGCCGAGGCTGAAAATTTCGTCTGCGTAACGCCATGCAATGCGACCGGTTTCTGTGAGTTCCAGAGTGCGGCCTGATTTGCGGAAGAGTTTTTGACCGAGCGATTTTTCCAGCTGTCGCAGCTGAGTGCTGATGGCGGGCTGACCGACATGCAGACGTGCGGCGGCTTTTTGAATGGTGCCTTCGCGGGCTGTCATCCAGAAGTAAAGCAGATGATGGTAATTGAGGAAGTTCATGCACGAACTCATACATCAATTTAATTGATGTATCAACAGAAAAGTTTGAATTAGTCAAAGATCATGCGACGCGTAGACTGTTGTCGAAGAATCCGGCAGTGGGCCGGAGGGCAGCGAATCTTTTGACAGGAGGCAAAGCAATGATGGCAGGTCACGAACTGGACGCTCTGAGCACAGCGGCAGACAGGATCCACCGACAACTCCAGCAGCGGCGGCTGCGGCTCAATACCGCCACTGGAGTAACTCGCGGCGCACAGCGGCTGCAGCAGACGGCCCTCGAACTCCGCGAACGTTTTCCGGATCCCTCCGATCCAGTGTACTGGCTGCGACTGAAGTCCACCGCCGGCCCGGAGCTGTCGGGGCGTATGACAGATGAGGATTGAACGCATCATTTTTTCTATGGGAGCAGGTGAGATTATGGAACTTCGCATTTCAGACGACGGACTGGTACTGACGGCAGACCAGCGGGAATTCTGCGAGCGACGGTTGCGGTTTGCCCTGAGCCGATTTGTTTTGAGGATTGAGGGAGTAGAGGCAGTGTTCACGGACGTGAACGGGCCGAAAGGTGGTCGGGACGTGTTGTGCTGTCTGCAGGTTGGCCTTCGCGGTGCCCAGGATGTGCTGGTGCGTGACGCCGGTGAATCGGTGGAGTCGGTCATGGCAGGTGCGGCGGATCGGGCGGCCCGGACCGTAGCTCGACGCCTGCAGCGGCGAATGGACCAGCGACGGGGGCTTCGGCCAAACCCGGTCGGCAGTAACTGAAGTTTGCTGAACGTGGCCGAGCTTAGCAGGAAGTGTTTTTAACCGGCGCGGCGGTGTTCGCTGCGCCGGAGTTTATTTTTGGGGGAGGAGCGGAGAGCTGTGATGAACGGGTTGCCGGGCTGGGCGTGGGTGGGCTTTCTGGTGTTTCTGGCAGCGATGCTGGCGCTGGATCTGGGCGTGTTTCATCGTCGGGCGCATGTGGTGAGGTTTCGGGAAGCTGCGACGTGGAGCCTGATCTGGATTGGTCTGGCAATGCTCTTCGCCGGCCTGCTTCAGATCTTCACGGGCACTCGTACTGCCTTTGAGTTTCTCACCGGGTACGTCATTGAAAAGTCTCTGAGTGTTGACAATGTATTTGTATTCGCAATGGTGTTTGCTTCGATGCGAGTTCCGCGGGAGTGTGAGCACAAGGTGCTTTTCTGGGGCGTTTTTGGCGCGTTGGCGATGAGGGTTGTGATGATCTTCGCCGGTACAGCGCTGCTGGAACGCTTCGACTGGCTGATTGAAGTATTCGGCCTTTTGCTGTTGATTGGCGCGGTGAAGATGCTGCGGGGAATCAGCCGACAAATGAGTACTGATGAAGCGCTGGTTGTGCGTCTGTGTCGGCGACTGTTTCCCGTGACGAAGAACTATCATGAAGATCGGTTCTTCGTCCGGGAAAACGGTCGTCTGGCCGCCACTCCGTTGCTTCTGGTTCTGGCCTTTGTGGAGTGGTCGGATCTTGTGTTTGCGGTGGATTCGATCCCGGCTGTGCTTGCTGTTTCGCGTGATCCGTTCATCGTCTTTACGTCGAATGCCTTCGCGATTCTGGGACTGCGATCACTCTACTTCGCCCTTGCCGGAATGCTCGATCGCTTCCACTATCTGCACTATGGCCTGGCCGCCATTCTCGGATTCGTCGGCATCAAGATGCTGCTGATGGATATCTGGCACATTCCGATTGGAGTGAGTCTTGGAGTGGTTGCTGGCATAGCCCTGTGTTCGATGCTCGTTTCGCTGCTGACCCCCGCACAGTCAGTCAGGCCGATGACCGAGCCCCAGTGTTCCTGAGCTGTCGTATGGCGTTCCGAAAGTCAGTCCGGGGGCTGCCGCAGACCATGGTCCAGGCTTTCTCATTTTTCCCTCGCCATTCAGGACTCTGAGTATCCAGGAACCAGTTTCTGAAACTGGCTTGAACAAGCTGTCAGGATCGGGGACATTCCACAGCTGCGAACTCTGACGTTTGTTTCCAAAGAGGCCTTCCCATGCTGCGGTTTCTGCGTTTCCCGTTATTGGTGCTGTTTGCGGCGACCTGCTGCCTGCCGAAAGCATTTTCCACAGACGGCCCGTTTGCGGGTGCGGTACCGGTCTCGGCGGACTTCGCCGCAGGTTTTTCCAGTATCACTGAAGAGCAGTCGCGGGAAATTCTGAGTACTCTGGTCGGGGGCGAAATGCGTGGCCGGGGTACGGGGCAGGAGGGCTTTCAAAAAGCTGCCGTCTGGGTTGCTGAGCAGCTGAAGGCTTGTGGTTTCGAACCTGCAGGCGAAAACGGCAGCTGGTATCAGAACATGCCGTTCATTCGTCTGAATACTCTGCCGGACCAGTGCCAGGTCCAGATTGCCGGAAAAAGTTGTGTCGTTGGTACGGACGTTGGCATCAGCAGCTGGAACGGCGAGTACAAGGGCGACCTTCAGATTGTGTTGGTGAAACTGGGCGAGCAGCGTCCGGAAATCACGGAGGGTCAGTTTGCAAACTGTCTTGTGGTGGTGCGTGGACGCCGTCGTTTTGCGGCGGACGACGCGTGGCTGCTGAAGGGCAAACCGGCTGCGGTGATGCTGGTGGCTGATGGTGGTCAGGTTCGCAACGAAGCGGTGAATCAGACAGAACAGCAGCCGTCGGCATTTCCCGCGGTGTCTGTTGTTCGGTCAGCCGCCAATCTGATTGCTGCCGCCTGCGGCCAGGATGCTCAGTTTTTTCCCGAAGGCGAACCAGCCGAAAGTGCACTGTTGACGGTGGAATCGGCCGTCAAGGCCAGCTGCAGTCTGGCGGTGGAACGTGATCCGATTGATGTTCCAAATGTGATTGGATGGTATCCCGGAAGTGATCCGGCGCTGCGTCACGAACATATCTGCATCGGAGCTCACCTGGATCATCTGGGAGTTCAGCGTGGAGAGCTTTATCCGGGCGCTGACGACAACGGTTCCGGTTCGGCAGCCATTATTCAGATTGCCAAAGCCATTCACGCCAACCCTGTCAAGCCGCGTCGCAGCGTGTTGTTCATTGCCTTCTGTGCCGAAGAGCGCGGTCTGCTGGGTTCGCGACACTATGCCCGCAACCCCACCAAACCACTCGATGACATGCTCTGTATGCTCAATATCGACATGATTGGCCGCGATGAAGAGCTGCCGAATGAGCCGGCCGATCAGAACAGGAACACCATTCATCTGGTGGGCAGCCAGCTGGAATCCACCGGTTTCCACCAGCTGGTGCTGGAGATGAACCGGCATGTGGGTTTTGTGTTTGAGTATGATGAAGAGCAGACAGTTGCATACCGCAGCGATCAGGCGTCCTTCGCAGACAAAGGGATTCCCGTCTCTTTTCTATTCGGTGGTTTCAATCCTTACTACCACAAGACCACCGACACCATGGACGGCATTAACTTTTCTAAAATCGCCAATGCAGCGCGGTTGAACTATCTTGTGTTGATGAGAGCAGCCGAGAGCGGGCGTTTCACGAAGGACGTCAAGGCTGCAGCAGAAAAGAAACAGTGAACTGGAAGTCCCATGTCATGGCCCCGCGTTTCTGCACTGCGAACGGCAGCGCAATTTTCCAGCCGGCTGCAGCAGCTTGGTATTGATCTGCCGTTTGACGAAGAGCTGCAAAGCGGTCCCGAAAGTGTGCTCGCGCAGCCGCTCACCAGTGTCTGTGGTCGTATCGGCAATCGCTGGTGCATCCTGCCAATGGAGGGCTGGGACGGGACGCTGGACGGCCGCCCCACCGAATTGACTCGCCGCCGCTGGACTCGTTTCGGGCTCAGTGGCGCCAAGCTGATGTGGGGCTGTGAAGCTGTCGCTGTTCGTTTCGATGGCCGTGCCAATCCGAATCAGCTGGTTATCTGCGAAGAAAACCTTGCTGAACTGGCGGCTTTGCGGCAATTGCTTGTGGATACCCACGCCACCGCCTTCGGAGACACCTCTGATCTGCTCATTGGCCTGCAGCTCACCCACTCCGGTCGCTTCGCGCGGCCGCTGCCAGGTCAGCCACTTCAGCCGGCCATCGCCTATCGGCACCCGATACTGGATGCCCGCTTCGGCGTTAACTCGGACAGCAGTCTGCTGAGTGACGACGACCTGCGTCGATTAATTGATGATTTTATTCGGGCAGCGGTTCAGGCCCAGCGGGCCGGTTACACCTGGGTGGACATCAAGCACTGCCACGGATATCTGGGTCACGAGATTCTGTCTGGATTTGATCGTCCGGGGGATTTCGGGGGGAGCTTTGAAAATCGCACCCGATTTTTACGGGAGATTACTTCGGGCATTCGCACTGCAGCACCGGGGCTTGGGATCGGAGTCCGGCTGAGTGTCTTTGACTTTGTGCCATTCCAGCCGGGAAAGGATGCGGGTCGAACAGGAGTGCCTTCGTGGCAGGGGCCGTATCCCCATGCGTTTGGTGGCGATGGCTCGGGACACGGTATGGATCCCGCCGAACCGCTGCGATTCCTGCGCCTGCTTGTCGAGCTTGGGATTGACCTGTTCTGTTCCACATGCGGCAGTCCTTATTACAACCCCCACATCCAGCGTCCCGCGCTCTTCCCCCCCAGTGACGGTTATCAACCGCCCGAAGACCCGTTAGTGGGAGTCGCTCGACAGATTCAGGCCACCGCACTGCTCAAACAGCAGGTCCCCGAACTGATCACGGTTGGCTCTGGCTATTCGTATCTTCAGGAGTGGCTGCCCAACGTCGGCCAGGCTGTCGTGCGACTGGGCCTTGCAGACTCCATCGGACTTGGAAGGATGGTGCTGTCGTGGCCGGAACTGCCGGCAGACACGCTTGCCGGAAAGCCACTCCAGCGAAAGCTGATCTGCCGCACCTTCAGTGATTGCACCACAGCGCCGCGGAATGGCATGGTGTCAGGCTGCTATCCCCTCGATCCGTTTTACAAAACTCGTCCGGAACGCGAGCGGCTGGCAGCCTGCAAGCCGAGTGGCTCGGTGCCTGCTGTTCGGGATTGAACCACGTCGTGAGAGACGGTGCAGGGAAGACGGTGGTGCGAGGGCCGTACCGGTGGATTGACACTGGCCACACGCCCGATGTCTTTACATCCTGCATCATCTGACGCCGTTTCACTCTGGCAGAGGACGCCCTGTTTTCAGGCCTGCAGACGCAGCAGCAGAATTATCAGCATGAGTCGTGCGCGATAGTCGCGTTTACGGCAGGTCTCCATCGACAATCCCAAACGGGCCGCTACCTCCTGCGGTGGCAGCTCTTCAAGGTAACGCAGGTCCAGTAAACGCTGATCGTCTTCGCTGAGCGTCTTCATGCCGCGTTTCAAACGTTCAGCTTTTTCGGCGGCTTCGAGCAGTTCATCGGCACCCGGTTGCTCTGCATAGAGTGTTGCGAGCAGATTGCCGGTGTCCTTGTCGGAGCCTTCTGAGACTTCCCGACGCGGATCCCGGCGTTTGGAGTCCAGATGCCAGCGCTGCAGGTCACAGAGTCGTCGCCGTACGACGGTGCGGAGCCAGCCGTGAAAGCGAGCGTCCGGGAGCTGCAGGAGTTCGGCCACATTCGGTGGACACTGCGAAAGCGTTTCCTGCAGCACATCTTCCGCATCAAAACGACGTCGAACGGCTGCGACGAGGTTGCGGTTAATCAGTTGCAGCAGGGGCCCCCGAAAGGACTCTGCTCGAAAACAAAAAGCTTCGTAATCCGTCATTGCAGCCCCTTCAGCAAATTGAATGGTATGCGATCTGGATCTGCACAGGTTCAGGCAGGTCCGGCATATCATTAACTGGCAGAAACGGGTCTGGCACGCGGAGAAAAACGGCAAAATTTTGGGAATGTCTTCGAAAATTTCGAGGATCGATCGGAAGCGGACGAGGGCTAATTCGCAGCACCGCTGCCTTCGCGAATACAGAACACATGGCTGCCCACTCGAATCAGCAGACTGCCGCTCACCGCGGCAGCCGCATACTGTGTGGGTCCGGAAAACATAGAGTTCGCCTGTTTGCGCTCCGCACTGGTGTCATCCACTTTCGGAGCTCCGTTGTCTGTCGGCGGAATATCCGCCGGCCACAGTTCATTGATCGCCAGCTCGCGGAATTCCGGTCCGGCAGCCAGCACTGTTGTGGTGCCTTCCTTGCCGAAGAAGTAAATCCGGTCACCTATCGGCAGAGGTGTTGCCCAGCAGGACTGTTTTGTGCGCTGCGCATATTTTGTGTCGCCAGTAGTCACATCAAGACAGTAAACGACGCCCACGCGATTAACCCAGTAAGCGTGGCCCTGATGGACAAATGGGGACGCCCAGGACGGCGTTGCTTCGGACGACGTCCAGACTTTTTTCACGTTCCACTGCTCGCCGTCCCGAGTCACCTGAAGCAGGGCATTCGATTTTTTGGCACCTTCAGAGTTTTCGCCGGATCGGCCGGGGGAAGCCGCCACAAGGAACGCGTCGGGACCAGCAGGCAGCGGAGTTGTCCCTGTGTTGCCGCCGATGTCGGTGTATGTCCACAGCTGAGCTCCGGTGGAGGGGTGATAAGCGTCCACGGATCCCGCGGAACTCACCACCACCTGCGGCACCCCGGCCAGATTCAGCAGGGCTGGACTGCTCCAGCTGGTGCGGCTGCTGCGATCGGTCTTCCAGAGAATACTGCCGTCGACCTTGGAGATCGCGACCAGATAGGAAGGGCCTTCATCATCGACCAGCACGATCACGGCATCGTCTGTCTGCACGGGTGATGCGCTGAGCCCGAATTTGTTGACGAACTTTCCGTATTGCTGAGACAGGGACTTTGTCCAGACAGGCTTGCCATCGTGCGTGAGTGCAACGAGGTCACCGCATTCGAAGAAAGCGTAAACATGCCGGCTGTCGATGACTGGTGTGCACGCTGCACGGCTGATGTAGACACTATTGGGGTCCGGGGCTGTCGAGGTGTGTTTGTGATCCCAGAGAATTGAGCCATCTGCGAGCGACAGGCAGAGCGTATGGCAGATCTCCTTGTTTTCTCCTTCCACTGTGGTCACAAACGCACGATCGTTCCAGATCACCGGGCTGGACTGACCGTGACCCGGCAGCGAGGCGTCCCAGGCGACGTTTTTTCCAGGAGCCCAGCTGAGTGGGATGGAAGCCGGATCAATGGCCGAGGCATTCGTTCCAAGAAAACCGGGCCACGCAGTCGGATCAGCGGGCAGCAGCAGAAAGACCAACATCAGCGACGTCAACATCGAGGACTCCTGACTCAGCGGAGGACACAGCAATGTTCAAAAAATCCATGATCACAAAAATCGCATTCGAGAGTTTTCGATTGGCCTGCAGTGCGGACTCAGAGCAGATCGCCGCGTTTGGCTCGTTCTGCAAGCGCCTCATAGCGAAAGCTCATACCCGTCTCCAGTGACTCACGAATGCGTTCTTCCGTGAGTACAAATCGCAGCAGACCCCCGGGAGTTTCGAATGTCACTTCGTCCGTCAGCCGGCACTCCTGTTCACCCAGAACCTCAAGAATCTGACGGTGTCGCCAGACCGGCAGCGGGCCTTCGACGAGTGATTCGTGAATCTCCAGATCCGTGGCGAGCAGGTATTCGTGCGTCATTCGCTGCCGCAGTCCCATGGCAGTCACACGGAAAACGATTTTTTCTCCGGCGATCACCAGTTCCGGAGCCTTCAGAATTTCGAGTTCGATCTCCGGGTCGCTGATTTCCGGCAGATTTGATGGCCTGCCAAGGAATTCTCGAAGTCCGGCAGCGGAACAGCTGAGGACGGTGGATGTTATGAGTTGAGGCATCAGATCAGACTCACAGGTTTTACGGTCAACAGAGTCGTGAGGGGACGATGTTTGTCAGGGGCGGGTCGCCTGATCTCCGGGAGTCTTACCGGGAATCACGGTCGCCGCTGCTACCTGCTGCTTTTTGGGCACGGCGAGCAGCATAAAGTTCCCGGAATGACTTTGGCGGCGCTGCGGGAATCTCGCGTTCCTTACCCCAGGCACCGGCGGGCGTGAGTGGGCTGTAGAGCAGGAAGCGGGGCGTAATTTTGAGTGCGAGTCGGGCTGCTGAGCCAGCCAGACGATAGAGCCACGTTCGCGAAAACACGGCGGACAAGAGCTTCATCTGCAGCTTTTTGCCGGTTCCGATCAGCCGCTTGCCGTCCAGGTGTTCCCGCATTGCGAAGAGCTGGTGATGGAGCGGTATTTTGACCGGACAGACGTCGGTACAGGATCCGCAGAGGCTGCAGGCGAAGGGGAGTGAACTGTGTTTTTCCGGGGTCTGCAGCGGTGTCAGGATTGAGCCGATGGGGCCGGGGACGGTGGATTCGTAGCTGTGCCCACCACTGCGACGATACACGGGACACGTGTTCATGCAGGCCCCGCAGCGAATGCAGTCCAGACTGCGGCGGAACTCAGACTTCAGAATCTCAGTGCGACCGTTATCGACAATAACAATGTGCAGTTCACCACCTGGCTGCGGACCATGGAAATGTGAAGAATAGGTGGTGATTGGCTGACCGGTGGCCGAGCGTGCCAGCAGCCGCAGAAAGACGGACAGGTCCGCAGCTCGAGGAATGAGCTTTTCCATGCCCATACACGCGATGTGCACTTTTGGCAGGCCAGTTCCCAGATCTGCGTTGCCTTCGTTGGTGCAGATGACAATTCCGCCGGTTTCGGCGATGGCGAAATTGACTCCGGTGAGCCCTGCATCGGCGCGACAGAAGCATTGACGCAGGTGGTTTCGAGCGGCTTCCGTGAGGTACTTTGGGTCTGACGCGCCCTGTTCTGTCCCCAGATGCTCATGGAAACATTCGCCCACCTCTTCCTTGCGAATGTGAATGGCAGGGAGCACGATGTGGCTGGGAGGTTCTTCGCGGAGCTGCACAATTCGTTCGCCAAGGTCAGTATCAATCACCTCAATCCCGTTCTGTTCGAGGAAGGGGTTGAGATGACATTCCTCGGTGAGCATGGATTTGCTTTTCACCAGTCGCCTTGCACCGTGACTCTGCAGAATCGCAAGGACGATCTGGTTGTGTTCTGCGGCGTCCACGGCCCAGTGAACAACGGCGCCGAGTTCCTTTGCACGGGCTTCGAACTGTTCGAGGTAATCAGCCATCAGCGACTGCGTGTGCTGTTTGATGGCCGAGGCCGTTTCCCGAAGCAGCTCCCATTCGGGAACACCGGATGCCATGCGGTCCCGCTTTTCGCGCACGAACCAGAGGGCGCGGTCGTGCCAGCGAGCGCGGTCGCGATTGGCGGTGAAGGCGTCGGCAAGTGCAGGATGAGCCATGAAGGGTGTCCCTCGGGTGGGAGGAGATTCGTTTTCGAAAAAACAGTCAGACTCAGAGAGCCATGGCCTCGGCGAGAATTTCAGCGAAGTGCATGACACGCATGTTCACTCCGCGACGACGAATGAGTCCTTCCAGATGCATCAGGCAGGACATGTCGCCGGCAGTGAGAACCTGAGTGCCCGCCTGCTGGTGGTCGTTGATCCGATCTTCTCCCATCATCGCCGAAACTCCGGCCTCCGCAACAGCAAATGTGCCCCCAAACCCACAACACTCGTCCCGACGTGATAACTGAGAAAAGCGGATCCCATCAAGTCCCCCCAGGAGCTGCTGCAGCAGACTGTCGCGCGGAGCCATCACCTCGGAACTTGGTCCCAGACGCAGCTCTCTGAGTCCGTGACAGCTTTGATGAACTCCCACTTGCCACGGAAACTTTCCACGTACATCCGTGATTTTCAGTACCTGCAGCAAAAACTCGCTTAACTCGACCGTCCGCTGTCGAACCTCAACCGCCACCCTGTCGCCCTCCGCAACCAGATGGTCGTAGTGATTGCGAACCATCGACACGCAGCTGCCCGATGGTGAGACAATGTAGTCGTAGTCACGAAACACGTTGATGTATTTTTCCGCAAGCGGTCTGGCTTCGTCCATGCAGCCACTGTTGGCCATCGGCTGGCCACAGCATGTCTGAGCCTCCGGAAAGTCGGCCTGTACGCCGAATGCCTCCAGCAAGGCTACTGTGGCCATGCCGACATGCGGATAGAACTGGTCAACATAACAGGGAATAAACAGCGCCACTTTCATGCGACTTCAGGACCCCACGCAGGATTTGAGACAGACCCCCGACGTTGCCGGAGTATACTGACGAAGCCCCAATCCGCCTAATGCTTACGCCACGGTTCTGCTGACTTTCCGGCGTGCAGTGGACTTCACTTTCCAGATCACAGTGCTTGCCGTCGCGGCTGACAGGTTGACGGCGACGCCCGCAGGATTTCGAGTGACGGGTTGCTTTGGGGAACTGAAGAGGCTGTCATCGAACGTCGTTCAGGACTTTTTATCGTCTTCGATTGATGTTGCACCCGTTTTTTCCCGCTTTCGCTCGGTTCTTCTGTAGAATGACCGGTACTGGTCGCTTTCACACTGAAATGAGGGATGGTCCGCGATGCGACGTGATGTTTGCTGGTGGAAGATTTGCATTCTTGCGGGTCTGTGTGTCTGCGGCCTGGTGCTTCCTGCCACGGCCCAGCAGGGTGGTGGAGGTCCCGGTGGCGGGGGTGGCGGTGGCGGTGGACAGCTTCCGGGGGGGATTCTGATTCGGGCAGATGGTTTGATTGATCGTGCTGTGGCTGCCCCGATTTCAGCGGCGGCGATGCGGCAGCGTCGTCAGCAGGCCCAGAAGACCTTGCCGGAGTCATTGCGGAAATCGGCGGAGCGTCGGAGTGTCTCTCTGCGGCGACTGGACGCCGAGTTATCGCGGCTGCTGACAATGTCAAAGCCGCTGCCGCCTGAGATTCTGTTTCTGGCCGGTTTGACTCGGATCGACGATATCGTCTTTGATGCTGCCGGGGACCTTGTGATCAGCGGTCCTGCCGAGAGCTTTGCTCCGGCGGCCGGTGGTCGTCTGACGGGGCTCGACAGTGGCCGTCCCGTCTTGTGTCTCGAAGATTTACTCACGGCCCTGCGGGCCCCGGAAATCCTTGAGCGATGTGGGTGTTCGATCGATCCCGATCCACAGCGACTTGCTGAATCTCAGGCCTGGCTGCGAGCCAATGCCACTCCGGCAACCCTCCAGGTGGCTCAGGCGCGGATGGAGCAGATGATTCGTCTGATGGGCCGCTGGAACGTCACTACGTTTGGTGTACCGGAAGACAGCCGGATGAGTTTATCGATGGTGGAGGCAGACTATTTGATGAAGCGTCTGGCGATCGGAGTGGAGCGAGCGGGCGTGGGGGGATTGAAAAGCACACTTCAGTTGGCGAAGCCTGGCGACAACATGATGCGTCGCTGGTGGTTTGCGGCCGATCCTGGCTATCTCAGTTGTTCTGAGGATCGTTCATTATGGCTGCTGGATGGCCCGCGATTTCAGCTGCTGGCTCAGGAAGAGCTGATGGCGGCGGACGGGACTTTGATTGATGCGGAAAATCTGGAGGGCAGTTCAGAAGAGTTTGCGCGGCTGTTTAACGAGCGACGGGCGGAGTTGGTGAAAAAGCACGCGGCCCTCGCCGACCTGCAGAACATCTTTGATGTGCTGGTGACCGCCGGGCTGCTGCGGGAAGCCCTTGAAGCTGGCCGTCTGACGTGGGCTCCGGAAGTGCTCACAAGCGACACTCTGCTGACATCGGCGGGGTACGCAGTCCCGCGAGAGACGCTTCCGTTATTAAACACGCGTCAGTCGCCGGGTGGACCGCTGATCGGCGCGTTTTCTGGTGGAGTGGTCCTGCGGGTTCGGGGGCTGTTGAGCGAGGCGAGGGCGATCGTGCGGGAGTCGGGCAGTGGTGAAGCGGCGTTTGGGGAAGGGGAGTGGTGGGCGGAATGATCAGACGAGAATTTCGACATCGAGAAACAGCGAAGGGTCGGCGGCGTAGCGTTTCTGCATGTGCTGGAGTGTTTTCCAGCGAACAGCGTGGTGTGGGCTTTCAAGGGTTGGTTGTTCGGCGGGAAGTCTGAGCAGACGATCTCTGCGAATGACCATCGCGCGAACTTTGCGAGTGCGGACGTCGCCATCGCATTCGTTGGTCAGGCAGATCAGGTATCTGACTGCATCATGGGGTCGCGAGGCTTCCCGGAGGAACAGTCCGGTGGAGAATTTTTCAGAGACTTCGTTGAGGACGGCGTTGAGGTAGAACCAGCGATCGTCAGGGATGAGTGGGATCAGGGGATCGGCGGGCGTGGTGTTCTGGGCGGCCTGCAAAAGTCGATCGACGGCGATGCGGTTCATGAAGACTTCTTCGCAGGACTTCTCCAGCACGGTGCGGATGAGCAGTTTGCCATCGACGAGGCTGTTGAGCGAGATATTCAGGCGATTGAAGAATTCGCGGCGACGCCAGTCGCGGGCTGCCTTCCAGCGTCCGAAAAGCCAGCCGAGAATCGTGAATCCAACTGCAACGACCACTTTGATGCCGTGGTCGCTGAGTTGATCGCGGATTGTGATGAGCCATTCGTTCATGGGAGGGTGCTTCCGGATCAGCGACCATGGGGCCAGGAGTAATCGGCGGCGGTTCCGAGCGGCAGATCGAGTCCCCACCAGACGAGCAGCAGTACGGTCCAGCTGAGGAGGAATGCCATGCTGTAGGGAAGCATCAGCGAGATCATGGTGCCGATGCCCGTTCCTTTGACGTATTTCTGTGCGTAGCTGACGACGAGTGGGAAGTAGGGCATGAGTGGCGTGATGATGTTGGTGCTGGAGTCCCCGATGCGATAGGCGGCCTGAGTGAGTTCGGGGGAGAGTCCGAGCGTCATGAGCATGGGCACGAAGATGGGGCTGAGGAGTGCCCATTTTGCCGAGGCGGAACCGATCAGCAGATTGACGAAGGTGGTGAGAAGAATGATGCCAACGACGGTGAACTGGGGGGCTGTTTTGAGACTGGTCAGAAAGTTCGCGCCTTTGACGGCCAGAAGGACGCCAATGTTCGACTGGGAGAACACGGCAGCGAACTGGGAAGCGAAAAAGGCCATGACGAGATAGTAGGTGACGGAGCCCATGGAGCGGGTCATGCCATGAACGATATCACGGTGGCTTTTGATGGTTCCGGCGATCGCTCCGTAGATGGTACCGGGGATCAGGAACAGCAGGAAAATGAGCGGCACGATGGATTTCATCATCGGGGCGTTGTGATCGGTGAGTGAGCCTTTGTCGCGGAAGGGGGAATCGGCGGGAGCAGCGAAGTACCAGAGGGCAGCAAGTCCGGCAAGAAGCGTGAGTCCGGCGAAGAAAAGACCGGCGTATTCGCGGAGGGACAGTGAGTGCATATCGGAGCCGGTGTCCTGTTGTCCATCGACAGGCATGGATTGCATGCGGGGGGCGATGATGCGGTCAGTGACATACCAGCCAACACCAGTGATCACGACACAGGAGACGGTCATGATCCAGTAGTTGCAGAGGGGATTGATGGCGGCTGAGGGATCGATGATCTGGGCGGCTTTCTGGGTGAAGCCCTGGAGGAGTGGGTCGAGGGAGGATGGCAGAAAATTCGCACTGAAGCCCCCGGAAACCCCTGCGAAGGCAGCGGTAATTCCAAGCACCGGATGCCGCCCGGCGGCCTGAAACATAACGGCTCCGAGAGGAATGATCAGAACGTACCCGGTGTCGCCGGCGGAGTGGCTGATGAGGGCGACGAAGATGAGCATTGGTGTGAGAAGAAAAGTGGGCGTGAATTTCAACAGTGCTTTAAGCATGGCCTGGATGAGTCCGGCGTGTTCAGCGACACCGACGCCGAGGAGAGCCACGATGACGACTCCCAGTGGCGGGAAGTCGGTGAAGGTTTTAACCATTCCGCCAAGGAGTCCGACGAGTGCAGTGCCGCTGGTCTGGTCGATAACGCGGATTCGCGGATCAGTGGGAGTGGGCGCGGCTGGAGGTGGTGTTGTCGCAGCAGGAGCCGGTGTGGCAGCGGCCGCAGCGGGCGCGGGCGATGGAGTGATTTTGCGAGGATCTGTTTCGCTGAATTCGATGGGGGCCAGCCAGCGGGATGCGAGCATGGTCAGGAGAATGGCCCAGACGAAGAGAAACGCAGGGTCAGGAAGTTTATTTCCGGCCCATTCGATGGCGTTGAGAAATCGCTGGACGAGTGGAGAGCTGGAGTGATCAGACGGAGGATTCATTGGGTTTTTCCAGTTCAACGAGAATACCGCCGAGTTTGAAGGCCTGATGAAAGCGGGTGAACCAGTGCACGGTGCCCCAGTTGAGTCCGGAGTCTTCGGCCGCGGTCCTGAGTTCCTGGCGGTTGAATGTGCGACACTTCCAGGTGTGGCTGGTGAGGAGTCCTGAGAAGGAATCTTCGGTGGCGAGGAGGAGAATAACGCCGCCCGGGCGAAGGACTCGAGCGAATTCGCGGAGTCCTTCACGGGGATCGGGGAGATATTCGAGCACGTAGCCGCAGGTGACGCAGTCGAATGTATTATCGCGGAATGGAAGGGCGCGCATGTCTGCGGCGACGAACACGGGGCGCGGGGAATTGAGTCGTTCGCGGGCGCGGCGGAGCATTTCCCAGGAGAGATCGAAGCCGACGATTTCGCAGTCAGGGCGGGAGGTAGCGAGCAGGTGTCGGAGGATCTGTCCGGCCCCGGAGCCAACGTCGAGGATGCGGTTGAAGCGGGACGCGTCGAAGCGACCTGAGTGGAACAGACGCCCCATCAGCGGTTCGTGGAGCGAGATCAGGCTGCTGAATTTCAGCATCGCTCCTTTGGGGCCGTCGTAGAGTCGGCGAACGGACTTTTGGTAGGAACCGAATGGCTGGCGGCGAATTCCGCGAAACTCACCCAGTCGGCGAAGCTGCTGTCGAGCGGAGCGACGGAGCCGATGGACGCGATCTTTCACTTGGAGAAGGTCCTGTACTGGCAGTCGTGTGTCGTTGGAAGAGCGTCGGCGGATCTTCCGATATTCCTGGTAAAAAGGCAACAAACCGCAGAATCCCTGGTGCCGGTTTGGCTGGAATCTTCGGTAAAATCGGGATGCTGGAGGGGACTGGAGGCGGATCGGACGCGGAATTCCGCCTCAACCGATCGTGGAAACGCTGCGAAAACTTGAGATTCCCCGGCGGGCAGCTTAGGATGGTGGCTTTTCAGGCAGCAGCCGGAATTGTTTTTGTCCCCCTCAACGGTCATATATCAGGGAAAAATCCAGTGAGTATGGCCGAAGGGTCCCGAAAATCCGTACTGCGTGTCCTCTTCGTCTGTACAGGCAACACCTGTCGCAGCCCAATGGCTGAAGCTCTGTTCCGTCTGCTCGCATCACAGGCTCTGGGCTGTCGCCCGAACGAGCTTCGCGAAAAAGGCGTGGATGTGTTTTCCGCCGGAGTGGCAGCATGGGAGCATTCGCCGGCCTCGCCGGAAGCTGTACAGGTGATGCGGGAATACGGCCTGGATATTTCGGATCACCTCAGCCAGCAGGTGACTCCGGAAATGGTGCATCAGTCCTCTTTCATCCTTGCACTCACTCAGCGTCACTGGCGTTTGCTGGCTGATTCCTGCCCCGATCAGATCTCCCGACTTCAACTGCTCAGCCGTGACGGACGCGACATCCAGGATCCCGTGGGTGGAACAGTTGAAGACTACCGCCTGTGTGCTTCCCAGATTTCCGAAAATCTGCGACACTGGGTTAACGACCTGCTCAAGAAAGACTCGGAACTTCCATGAAGATCGGCATAGCCAGCGATCACCGCGGTGTATCTCTCAAGTCCCGCCTCACCCAACTCCTGCAAAGCCTCGAGTGTGAGGTCCGGGATTTTGGCCCGTTTGAGCCTCAAAGCGTCGATTACCCCGACTATGCTGCTCAGGTGGCCCGCGAGGTTTCCGCAGGAACGCTTGATCGCGGCATCCTCATTTGCGGCACCGGTATCGGCATGTGCATCACCGCGAATAAGTTTGCCGGAGTTCGAGCGGCCACCTGCCATGACAGCGTCACTGCCGAATACAGTCGCGCTCACAACGACGCCAACATCATCTGTCTCTCCGCCGATCAGCTCAGCGATCAACTCGCCGATCAGGTGATTCGCATCTGGCTCAAAACCCCCTTCGAAGAAGGCCGACACGCGCGGCGGCTCCAGAAAATCGCAGAACTCGAACGCGAAGTCGCCGCAAACGTCATTCAGGGTCACGCTCGCTGACAGACCCCTTCAGAGGTCGCCATGAAACCTGCCGAACTGCGTTTCGCAAGGACTCACGAATGGGTCAGCATCGACGGGTTCATCGCCACCGTCGGTATCAGCGATTACGCCGTGAAACTTCTCGACAATCCCGTATCACTGGTGTTGCCGCGTCGCGGCCAACTCGTAGTCCCCGGTGACCGGATCGCTGAACTGGAAGGTGAAAAAGCGGTCACCGATGTCTATTCGCCCTTCAGCGGCCAGGTCACCGAAATCAACTCTGCTCTCCCTGATCGGCTGGACCTCTTCACAAGCAGCCCGTTTGAAAAGGCATGGATCGCGCGGATTCGAATTGCAAATGCTGCCGAGGTATCGCGGCTGATGTCCCACGCGGACTACCTGCGTTTTTGCGTACAGGAGCTTCGCTGAGGGGCAGTCGTTCATGACGCCAATACTAAGCTTCCGCAGTGTCTCTCGTCGCTTTGCGTCCATTCAGGCGCTGGACCGAGTGTCTTTTGATGTGCATTCGGGTGAAGTTCATGCCGTGGTCGGTGAAAACGGCGCTGGTAAGAGCACGCTGATGAAAATTGTCGCCGGTGTGATCGGCGAATATGACGGTGAAGTACTGCTGCACGGCCAGCGTGTGAAGTTCAAAAGTCCGCGCGATGCTGAAGTGGCCGGCATCAGCATCATTCATCAGGAACTCAATTCCGTCCCCCAGCTCACAGTGTCAGCGAGCCTGTTTCTGGGGCGCGAGATCACGGGTTTCGCCGGAGTACTCAACGAGGCTGAGATGGAGCGACAGGCCTCGCGGCTCCTCGAACCGCTCGATTCCTCCATCAACCCCCGCGACCGCATGGGAACTCTGCGAATTGGTGACCAGCAACTGGTGGAAATCGCTCGAGCTCTGGCGCTGAATCCGGCTGTGCTGGTCATGGACGAGCCCACATCGGCTCTGTCAGAAACGGAAGTCCGTCGCCTTGAATCCATCATCCATAAGCTCCGCGATCAGGGCACGGCGATCCTGTACATTTCACACCGCATGGACGAAGTGTTCAGGCTTGCGGATCGGATTACGGTGCTTCGAGATGGCCGATTCGTGGACACCATTGCTGCGGCAAAGGCCGAGCCGCGTCAGATCGCGCGGCTGATGGTGGGACGAGAACTTCCACCGGCCGCGGAACGCCAGCAGGTTGCGAATACTGCAGACCCCGTGCTCGAAGTCCAATCGCTGTCACTTGCTCCAGCACGAAAAACAGCTCAGCCGAAATTGCAGAACATCAGTTTCGATCTGCATCGTGGTGAAATTCTGGGGCTGGCCGGTTTGCTGGGGGCCGGCCGTACTGAGCTTCTGGAATGCCTCGCCGGAGCAGGGGCCGATCGGTATTCCGGGGTGATTCTGCGCGAGGGGAAACCGTGTGACCTGCGAACTCCCGCCGAGGCTGCGCGATGTGGAATCGCTCTGGTTACCGAGGACCGCAAACGTCTGGGAATCTTTCCTCAACTGCCAGTGCTCCCGAATATCACCATGCCCGCGTGGCGACTGCTGAGCCGACTGGGAATCGTCTTAAAAACGAACGAGGACGAGTCCGCGGCGGCAGCCATTCGAAAACTGCAGGTGAAGGGGGCCCCGGATGTTCGCATCACATCGCTCAGTGGCGGCAACCAGCAGAAATGTCTGATCGCCCGCGCACTGCTCATACAACCCCGGATCCTGCTTCTCGATGATCCCACGCGCGGCGTCGATGTGGCTGCCAAGGCTGAGATCCACAGTCTGCTCGTCGAACTGGCCCGCGAAGGATTGTCCATGATTGTGGCCTCCGGAGAACTCCCTGAACTCCTGAGCCTCTGTGACCGAATCCTCGTACTTGCCGGAGGCCGGATCACTGCCGAATTTCCCCGCAGCGCGGCCACGGAAGAGTCGATCATCGAGGCCGCCGCAGGAATCAGCAATCCTGCTCGATTGACAGCTGATTGATTTTTACAATGATGGTCACCAGCCCACGCTCAACCGCTGCGACGCTCCATACACCACTCCTGATGCAACAGCGACTGCCATGAATGACTACGCGGCAATTGTACAAAAAAACATCGAGTCCCATGGGTTTCACGTAACGTACGTGGCTGGTTCGAAATCTCCCCCGTTCTGCTACAGCACCGGAATTTTCCAATCCTTTTCCATCCCTGAAGTATTCATCTCTTCGCTTCCACCAAATCTCTCGCATGAGCTGATCACTCAGTACGTCAAGCGACATGCCCAAACAGGTCCACCTCTGAACGAGCGGATGAAAGCGATCGGCGAACGGTTCGACTACTATCTGATCCCGGTTTCCCTGCAGCGACTTCGCGAGCATGTGCTTGCGTCGCTGAAATATTACGGTGACAGACCGTTTGAGTGCGTCCAATTGATCTACCCCGATCCAATGCTGCTGTTTCCCGGCGAACCCGGCTACAACTACGATCAGGAGATCTTTGGAGAGTTTCCACCGGATTTGGCCTGAAATCCAACCCACGCATTCCGCCGACTTTTTCTGTACTTTTCCCGCCACACCCTGTATCCTCCGCGGCTCCCGCCTTCACTCCGTTCACCGGGAGCCCCGCCGTGCCCGCTCACCCAACCCGCACTGTTTCGCTCCAGCACAGCCGCCGCAATCTGCTCGCCGCTGCCTCCCTTTTTCCCGTTGCAACGGCCTCCTCCGTCCTGCAGAATCTTGCCGCACCCAGCACCGCCAACGCAAACGGCATTCTGCCGGCCCGCACCAGCGGCAAAGCCCGCTCTGTCATCCTCATCTTTAACTGCGGTGCACCCAGTCATATCGATCTCTGGGATCCCAAACCCGAAGCCCCTGCCGAGATTCGCGGACCGTTCCAGCCCATCCAAACCAACGTCCCCGGGATCGAAGTCTCCGAACTGCTCCCCGGACTCGCCCGGCAAATGCACCGGCTCTCGGTGATCCGCACCGTCCATCACAGCCATGGCGGACATAACTCAGGGATGCACTGGTCCACCGTCGGGCGTCCCTATCGCATTGACAGTACGCTGATCAATCCCGGACCGGCCGATATCCCCTGCTTCGGCACACTCGTGGGCTGGCTCGCACAACAGAACGGCTATTCCGCCGGTGTTCCTCCGTACGTCATCACACCATTCCCACATTGCGACAGCACCAAATATCTCACCCCCGGACAATTCGGCGGCTGCCTCGGCAGCCGTTTCGACCCGTTTGTACTGAATGCCGATCCAAATGCTGCCAACTTCCAGGTCCCCGGGCTGCGACTGGATCCAGCCATGGACTCCAGTCGACTCACCAGTCGTCTTGACCTGCTGAAATTGATGGAACGTCCAGGTCATTCCGTCACCGCCACCACAAGCGCTTCGGCCGACATCGACGTTTTCCGTTCCAAAGCTCTCGACCTGATCGCTTCCGGTACTGCCAGCGAGGTGTTCGATCTGTCAAAGGAGCCAGCCAGTGTCCGCGATCGCTATGGCCGGCACAGTTGGGGGCAGTCACATCTGCTTGCCCGACGCCTGATCGAAGCAGGAACTCGCTTCGTGACCACCGTCAATGGCCCTTCCATCACATGGGACACTCACAAGGACAACTTCAACCAGCTCAAAAACCGGCTGGTGCCTCCGATGGAACAGGCCTTCACTGCACTGCTGGATGACCTCAGCGAACGTGGTCTCCTCGATCAAACACTTGTGATCTGGATGGGTGATTTCGGCCGCACCCCCAAAATCAACGCCGAAGCCGGCCGAGATCACTGGCCCCAGTGTGCCTCGGCTGTCCTCGCCGGCGGAGGACTTCGCGTCGGACAGGTGATCGGCGAAAGCGATCGTATCGGCGGTACTCCCCGAAACCGTCCGGTTCGCCCCGCCGATCTCCACGCGACTGTCTTCCATGCTCTTGGCTATAACCCCGGCCAGCTCACCTACCACCAGGTCGATGGACGACCTATGCCGGTGAGCGATGGGGATGTGATTGAGGAGCTGCTGTAAGGTGCAGGGCGGAGTTCACCGAAGCCGGACTTTAGTCGCGCATTGCCATCAGCCGCAAAGTCAGCACTCACGTTCAACGCCCGCTCAGCGAATTCGATGCAGCGCGTCGGCGAGGCGGTCGATGTCGGCGGTGGTGTTGTAGATGGCAAGTGAAGGTCTGACTGTAGCTTCCAGCCCGAAGCGCCGCAGCGATGGTTGAGCACAGTGGTGGCCGGCACGGACGGCGATGCCGGCCTGATCGAGCAGTTTCCCGATCTGTTCAGGCGTTTTTCCTCGCATCACGAACGACAGCACACCGACTTTCTGACGCGCCTGTCCAATCAGCCTGAGTTCCGGGATTTCCTGAAGTCTGGCTGTGCCATATTCCAGCAGATGGTGTTCGTGCTGAGTAATGGCGGGCCAGCCAAGGGCAGTGACGTAGTCGATGGCGGCGTGCAGTCCCACAGCATCGGCAACGCTGGGAGTTCCAGCTTCAAATTTCGCCGGCGGATCACTGTACGTCGTTTCTTCAAAAGTGACCGTCCTGATCATGTTCCCGCCACCCTGCCACGGTGGCATCACATCCTGAATTTCACGACGCGCATAGAGTGCTCCGATGCCAGTGGGTGCGAAGAGCTTGTGCCCGGAGAACACGAAAAAGTCGCAGCCGATGGCCTGCACGTTGATGGGCATATGGGAAACCGTCTGGGCGCCGTCAATCAGCACGAGCGCACCATGGCGTTTGGCGGCCGCCGTCATTTGTTCGACTGGCAGGATCGTGCCAAGGCTGTTGGATGCGTGAGTCAGTGAGACCAGTCTCGTTTTGGGGCTCAGCAAGGCTTCGTATGCATCCAGCAGAATCTCGCCCCGATCGTTCACCGGAGCCACTCGGATCACTGCACCGGTTTCCTTCGCCGCCATCTGCCATGGCACGATGTTCGCATGGTGTTCCAGCACTGTCAGGACAATTTCATCGCCCGGTCGCAAAAAGCAGCGACCAACGGTCTGTGCCACGAGGTTAATCGCTTCTGTGGTGCCGCGGAGAAAGATGATTTCCGACGGGGCCTCTGCACCCAGAAAACGCTGCACACTGCTGCGAGCGTTTTCCCACGCGTCGGTGGCACGGGCCGCAAGCGTGTGGGCACCACGGTGAATGTTGGAATTGTCCTGCATGTAGAAACGGGAAATCGCATCAATGACGCAGCGGGGTTTTTGTGTCGTCGCGGCGTTATCGAGCCAGACCAGCGGCTTCCCGTGCACCTGCTGGTGCAGAATCGGAAAGTCCGCGCGGATCCGATCGACGGAAAACACCTGCGTGCCCATCGACGGCCGTGCCGCGTGCAAACTCGAACGCTGAAAACCCACTGCGATCGAATCCAGGCCCGGAGACAGTGGCCCGGTCGGTGCTGCTGGATGCTGCGTCCTGAGCCGACTGACGAAATGAGCGACGGCAGCTGCGGTTTCGGGGCGAGTTGACGAGGAGGGCAGGGCGGGGGGCGGCGTACCGATGACCCTCGCTTTCTGGTGTGCGGTGTGCCGTGAAAGCGGAGCTTCTGCAGAGACATCCCGAGACAAACCTGTTCTTTCATTGCCAGCAGGCGAAAGCTCAGGCCCTGGGGCAGACGCCAGTGCCGCCGCTCCGGACGCTGGCAGGGCTGGAATCAATGGTGCTGACATTACCGGTGCTGACGGCACGGGCGCTGGGATGCCACCGGCTGCAGCTGCGGCGTCCTGAAACAATTTCTCGGCGATGCTGCGAAGATCCACGTTCATGTCGAATCCTTCACTACTTCACTTTGGGTGAGCGATTGTCATAGTCGTGGTAGTATCCGACTTCGACGTTTTCGAGAATTGCGAGTGCGTCGTCGGTGAGTACGGCGCAGGAGAAGTAGAGTGTGAGCAGGTAGGAGGCAACGCCGAGGCTGTCGAGGCCCATCAGACGAGCAGACAGGCTGGGCATGATCTCACCGGGAATTCCGGCCTGATGCAGCCCCACCACTCCCTGATCCGCCTCGCCCGCTCGCAGCAGCAGAATGCTGGTCGTACCTGGCGACTGGCTTGACTGACCGCGGCTCTTCATTTCCAGCTTGTCGCAGGGGATAATCGGAACACCGCGCCAGAGCAGAATCGGACTGCCAGCAGGGTGGTTGTCACCGGAGGTACTCCGCGCCAGGTGCATTCGCGTTCAAAGGCGGCAATCGCCTTGGGGTGAGCGAGGAAGAAGGCAGGTTTCTTCCAGACAAGGGCCAGCAGTTCATCGAGGTCATCCGGCGTCGGCGCGCCATAGCGAGTGCTGATGCGCATGGCGGGATCAACCGAATGAATGAGTCCGAACTTCTTGTTGTTGATCAGTTCCCATTCCTGACGTTCGCGAATGCCCTCGATCGTCAGCCGAATCTGTTCTTCCAGCTGATTTAATGGTCCGTTGTAGAGGTCGGAGACGCGGGTGTGAACGCGGACGACTGTCTGGACGGCGGACAGCGAGTACTCGCGGGGGTTGGACGAGTAATCCACGAAGGTTTCCGGGATCTCGACGTTTTCAGCAAATCCCGAGACGAGATCGATGTTGCGTTCGCCGTAGCGGTTGACGGTGGAGCGCAGTTCGAGATGTTCGCGGATCGTGCGTTCGAATTCGGACCGCTGCGACGGGTTCTCTGACAGCACAGTATCGAGGTCCCTGCGGGACAGTGTGAGCAGTGTGCAGGGAGTGATGGTGCGGACGGTGACGTCTGAGGGTTTGTCGGAGACGAGGTCGGATTCTCCGAAGAATTCGCCTTCGGTGAGCAGTGTCAGTCGCAGATTGGCACCGTGGATGCCTTTGCTGAGCACTTCCACCTGACCCTGAGCGATGATGAAGAACTTGTTGCCATCCTCGCCTTCGCTGATCAGTTTATTTCCCAGCGATACTGCTTCGGGGCGAAATCGATTGGCCATTCGCGTAATGATGGCGGCTGGCAGTCCGGAGAAGAGTGGGACGCTGCGGAGCGATTCGGGGGCGAAAGAACAGGTGCCATCGACAACATCCACAGGAATGCGATCGGCTTTGCTGAGTTCAATGCGGGTCCGGTTGACGCGATAGGTGCCGCTCTCGACGTGGACCCATGGGAGCATATCCAGCAGGAACCGCGGCGTGATGGACATCATCTGCGGCGCGGTTTTTGTGGTGCTGGCAAGATTGCGGGCGACGGTAGTCGTCACGCTCCGCTGAAGGAGATTGTCAGACATCAGATTCAGGCCGGGAAAAGAGTTGTAGAGAGATATCTTTCGCCCAGATCGGGCAGCATCACGACGATTCGTTTACCGGCGTTCTCAGGAAGGGCCGCGATCTGCAGCGCAGCCCACGCCGCCGCACCACAGCTGATCCCGCAGAACAGACCTTCCTGCTTCGCCAGCCTTCGCGTGGTGGCGACCGCATCCTCGTCGGCAACCACAATGACTTCATCGATAATCCCCAGATTCAGATTGGCTGGAACAAATCCCGCTCCAATTCCCTGAATGCTGTGACGCCCTGGACGCAGCGGCTGCCCCGCAAGTGTCTGCGAAATCACCGGACTTGCCGCAGGCTCGACGGCCACTGCCTGCACACCCGGCAGACGCTGTTTGAGCACCTCAGCGACACCGGTAATCGTGCCTCCGGTACCAACCCCCGAAACAAACACGTCGATCACTCCGCCCGTATCCCTCCAGATCTCCTCTGCTGTCGTGCGGCGATGAACTTCCGGATTGGCTGGGTTGCGGAACTGGCGAGGCATGAAACAGGTGCCGGCTGAATCCGCAAGCATCGATTCCGCACGACTAATCGCACCCGTCATACTTTCAATCGCAGGTGTTAAAATCACCTCAGAATCGAAAGCTGCCACCAGCCGCCGACGTTCAATCGTTGCCGTTTCCGGCATCACCACGCGCAAACGGTATCCCCGAGCTGCACAGATGAAGGCCAGACCGATCCCCGTATTGCCGCTGGTCGCTTCGAGCACCGTCATGCCCGGCCGCAGTTCGCCAGAATGCTCCGCTGACTCGATCATCGCCAGCGCGATTCGGTCCTTCACACTCCAGAGTGGATTGAGATTTTCGACCTTGGCAATCAGTTCAACCGGCAAACCCTCTGCCAGACGGCTGAGTCGAACAAGTGGGGTGCCACCGATGCATTCCGTGATCGAATCACGTATCCGGGGTTGCAATGAAGTTGTCATAACCGAGCTTCACAGGACGAAGCGCTGTCGGACGCTGTCAACTGAAGTCTGAGTCGAATGAGCAGTGCTCGTTCGGAAGACAGCAGTCAACGCGAAAGCAAAACGCAGGATTGCCTGTGAGCGAGTGTGGTGCCGCTCAGAATTTCGGGAGGCTGCCATGGCTGGCTGGCACTTGGGCCGGGGCAGATGCAATGAACCGGCGGTTAAAGTTTGCCAGAATCCCGAATTTACGCAAACGTGCGGAGGATTTTTCTGGGAATCAACTCACCAGCCACGAAACAACGACCAAAAAAGTCGAGATTTGATTGGATCGATCTTGACAACTGTGACGAAATCATGAATATAAAGCACGATACAGTTGGTGTTTGTTTTTCACAGGCGCGTGCTGATGGGTTTCAGCAGCGTTTTCTTCAAAGGAGAGTCAGAGGAGGTCATGATGCGACAAGTTGCAGCAGGCGGGCCAAAGCGGCCGTCCGTCCGAGTTGGTTTCACGTTGATCGAGCTGCTGGTGGTGATTGCCATTATCGCCATTCTGGTGGCACTGTTACTCCCGGCCGTCCAGCAGGCGCGAGAGGCGGCCCGCAGGACTCAGTGCAAGAACAACCTCAAGCAGCTGGGTCTCGCGGTTCACAATTTTGAAGGTTCCTACGGATTCTTGCCGACCAGTCTGCGTCCGCCATCGAATGTGGCGGGATCGGTCGAACAGAGCCGAGTGTCAGTGCTGACGGAACTGCTTCCGTACATCGAGCAGGACAACATCTACAAGGCCTAAAACAAGGGAATTAACTGGAATCAGGGATCCAACATTCCATTGTCGCAGACGAAGATCCCGGGATTTCAGTGTCCGTCAGATCCCAAAGCTGGGGTGCTCGACACCGCACCTCCCGGAAGCAGTGGCGCCTGCATCCCGGGGATTGCATCGACAACGGCCTATTCACCGATTTACGGCTTTGCACCCGGTGTTTTCACACAGCTTCTGGGAACTAATCCCCCGGAACTCTACCGCGATCCGGCGTCGGTGTTCGCCGGCGAGAATCCGGCATACACCTACGTAAAGGGCTTCTTCCCTGAAAACGCGACAATCAGTCCGAGCACTGGCCTGCGAACAGTGAAGGGCGCCCAGTTTCGTGACGTCATCGACGGTCTGTCGAACACGCTGGCAATTGCCGAGTGTGCCGGGCGTCCATTTGTCTATGTTCGTGGTCGCCAGTTGGGTGGCGGAAACGCCCTGACAGACACCGATCCGGCCTCCACCAACACCGACCGCCTGAACTCCGGCGGCTGGTCACGGCCCGCCAGCGACATCATCATCTTTGGTCAGACTGCAGCGCCCACCGGAGTGCCTGGTGGAACTATCGCCATCAATGCCACCAACGGACACAACCTCCGTGGCCTGAACTACACGGGCTCCGGTGGTGTCGCTCAGACCATCCTTGGACTGCCCATCGGTATTCACGGCACAGGGGCTCCATACTCATTCCACACCGGCGGCGCACAATTCACGCTGGGTGACGGATCCGTTCGCTTTATCTCAGAAAACATCAGTTTCTCGCTGTTCATCGCCCTCACCACGCCTGCTGGTGGTGAAGTGGTCGGCGAGTTTTGATCACAGGAGAATTGATATGTCGAGGCGAGAATCAAATCCCGGCGTTCTCTCTGTGATCTGGACCGCTCATTGCCGTTTCCGCCGAAACTTGAATTGACACCACACTCACTGATCGCTAAATCACGACCAGCGTGGTGTTTAATTGAAAGTCCCGGCTGAGAACCTGCGATGAAACTGTCAAAGAAATCGGACTATGCCCTTCGAGCACTCTTCACACTCGTTGAACTCCGCGGCCGTGGTCCGGTCTCCATCCGCGAAATTGCCGAAAAAAATGACATACCCCGAAGGTTTCTCGAACAAATCATGCTCGATCTCAAAGCCCGCGGCTGGGTGCTCAGCATCCCCGGACGCATCGGCGGCTTCGAACTCGCCAAAGATCCCTCCGAAATCACCATGGGACAGGTCGTTCGCCACTTCGACGGTGTGCTCGCGCCAATCCCCTGCGTCTCCACCTCGCGCTACGAACCCTGCTCACAGGAAGGCGCCTGCCGCTTTCGACGCGTCATGCTTGATATCCGCAACTACGTCTCACGCATGATGGACTCCGCCACACTCGCAAAAGTCTTCTCCGGAAGCATCGTCCGGCGCGAAGAAGTCTTCTCCCCCGAAATGACCTTCGGGGATGGCATCTAGCCCCCCTTTTTTTCTGAACTAAAATATCACAAACAAGATAGTGGATAATATGCCCACGCGTTTCAGACACCAATTCCAGACCGCCGCACTGGTCCTCGCTCTGGCAACGCTCTGCGGCTGCGGCGATGCCGGAAAGGCACTGAAAGCACATCCGCCGTAGCCCTCCTGAACGCGTCCTACGACCCCTCGCGAGAGCTTTGGAAGGACCTCAACAACGCCTTTCGGAAATCAGAAGCAGCGGCCGGTCGGGACGTGGAGATTCGGCAGTCGCACGGAGCTTCAGGCAGTCAGGCAAAAGCGGTCATAGATGGACTGCAGGCAGATGTGGTGTCGCTGGCTCTGTGGTCGGACACGGATCAGCTGCGACGCGCCGGTGTGTTGAAGGAGGGCTGGGAAGAGTCGCTGCCCAATCGAAGTCTGCCGTACACATCGACAATCGTGTTTGTTGTGCGTAAGGGCAATCCAAAGGGGATTCGTGACTGGCTCGACCTGGTCCAGGATGGCGTCGAAGTCATCACCCCGAACCCGAAGACATCGGGCAATGGTCGCCTGTCTTTTCTGGCGGCGTGGGGGAGCGTGATTCTGGGTGGCGGCACGGAAGAGCAGGCGCGGGAGTTTGTGCGGAAGTTGTACCAGCGTGTGCCTGTTCTGGACACGGGGGCACGGGGCGCGACCACGACATTTGCTCAGCGGGGGCTTGGGGACGTGCACCTGACGTGGGAGAGTGAGGCGTACCTTGAGTTGCAGGAATCTGGTGGCGAGCTTGAGCTGGTGTTTCCGTCTCGGAGTATCCTCGCGGAGCCCCATGTGGCGGTTGTGGACAAGGTTGTGGACGAGCGTGGCACTCGTGAAGTTGCGGAGCGTTACCTGAAGTTGCTTTACACGACTGAGGGACAGGAGCTGATCGCGAAGCATCGTTATCGTCCGACTGATGCGGCGGTGCTGGAGAAGCATCAGGAGCAGTTTCCGAAGTTGAATTTGTTTCGAGTTGAGGACCTCAGCGGGAGCTGGTCGGAGGCTCAGGCAAAGTTCTTCGCTGACGGCGGCGAGTTTGACCAGATTTACGTGAAGTGAGGGTGTGAGCAGCAGCGGATTATCCGGGGGAGAGTGCGATGACGATTCGAGTTGAGCCAGGAACAGAGCAGACTCCGGAGGAGGCGGAGGTGCTGGCACAGGTGCGGGATGCGATTCGAAGTCTGCGTTATGGACAGGTAACGGTGGTGGTGCACGATGGAACGGTCGTACAGATCGAACGTCTTGAGCGACGACGCGTGCAGCGCAGTGGCGGCAGCAGCCGTCGCGAGTGATGCATATTTTGGCCGCAGGGCCTGAGTTTGTTGGGAGTAATTGAATGGTGCGGCGCGGAGCTGGACCGGGCAACCCGTTACCGGGATTCGGTGCAGGGCTGACGATCACTGTGGCGTGGCTGGGAATCCTGCTGATCATTCCGGTACTGGCCTGTGTTGCGAGGGCCGGAACTTTGGGGCCGGGTGGGTTCTTTTCGGCGGTCTGGTCGGTTCGTTCGCGGGCGGCGTATGGGCTGACCTTTGGCACATCCGCAGTGGCAGCGGTGCTGGACGTGGTCTTCGGCACACTGCTCGCATGGGTGCTTGTGCGTTACCAGTTTCCAGGGCGTCGCCTCATGGATGCCGTGATTGACCTGCCGCTCGCGCTGCCAACGGCGGTTGCCGGGCTGGTTTATTCGGGGCTGTACGTGAAATCCGGCTGGCTGGGACAGTTCCTGGTACCGCTGGGGATACAGGGAGCCTATTCGAAGCTGGCCATTGTGCTGGTCCTCGCGTTTCTGGGGCTGCCTTTTGTGGTGCGAACCATCCAGCCGGTGCTGGCGGGTATCGAGCCGGAGCTGGAGGAGGCGGCCGCGTCGCTGGGCGCAGGCAGGCTGGACACTTTCCTTCGGGTGCTGCTGCCAAGTCTGCGGCCGGCGATGGTGACAGGCGGAGCCCTGGCTTTTGCGCGGGGGCTTGGTGAATACGGGTCTGTGGTGTTTGTGTCCGGCAACATGCCGCTTCGCACCGAGATTGCTCCGGTGCTGATCGTGCAGAAGCTGGAGGAATTCTCCGTTGCGGAGGCAACGGCCATCGCCGTGGTGCTGCTGGGAGCTTCACTGCTGGCTCTGGGTTCGATCAGCTGGCTGGAGAGCAGGAGGCAGACAGATGCACGTTAGTGGCGGAGGAACCTCGTCCGGTCGGGGTTTGCGGGTCAACGGGGATCCTCTGTGGCTCCGCCTGCTGCTGATCGGCTCGGCCATCACAATCACTGGAGTGCTGATTGTGATCCCGGTCGTGTATGTCTTTGTGCAGGCCTTTTCTGACGGTGCTGGCGCGTGGTGGTCCCAGCTGACGGAGGATGCCGATACTCGTCACGCGGAACTTCTGACGCTGTCGGTTGCGCCGGCTGCGGTTCTTGCAAATACGATTTTCGGAGTGGCGGCAGCATGGACGCTGACCCGCTTTCGCTTCCGTGGGCGACTGCTGCTGCTGACGCTCCTGGATCTCCCCTTCGCCGTCTCGCCTGTCGTCGCGGGACTCTGCATTCTGCTGATCTATGGTTCCAGGGGCTGGCTGGGGCCCTGGCTGAAGCAGGCGGGTGTGCAGGTCGTTTTTGCCTGGCCAGGTCTGTTTCTGGCAACCACATTCGTCACCCTGCCGTTCGTGGCGAGGGAACTGATTCCACTGATGGAATCGTTGGGTGCTGATGAAGAGCTGGCGGCAGTGAGTCTGGGGGCAGGACCATGGCAGCTGTTCTGGCGAGTCACGCTGCCAAATATTCGCTGGGGGCTGCTGTTTGGCGTGATTCAGTGCCATGCACGAGCGATGGGCGAATTTGGAGCGGTGAAAGTTGTCTCGGGAGGAATCTCCGGACAGACGGACACGATGCCACTGCGGGTGGAGAAGCTGTTTCAGGAATACAACAACCCAGGTTCATACGCCGTCGCCTCTGTGCTGACGATCATGGCTTTGGCAACATTGACGGCCGCGTGGGCGCTTGAGCACTGGACAAACCGACGGCCAACTCCATCCGGGAAGGAGCTCTGAACAATGTCAATTACAATCGCGGGTGTGAGTCGTCGATTTGGTGATTTTCAGGCGTTGTCCGGGGTCAACCTGCAGGTTCCCGCGGGCAGTCTGACAGCCCTTCTGGGACCCTCCGGATCCGGAAAGACAACACTGCTGCGGATCATTGCGGGGCTCGAATCGGCGGACTCCGGGCAGGTGTTGTTCGATGATCGCGACGTCACTCAGCTGGCAGCTCGGGAACGTGGCGTCGGCTTTGTCTTCCAGCACTACGCACTGTTTCGCCACATGACCGTCGCCGAGAACATCGCGTTTGGTCTGCGAGTCCGCAAAAGGCCGGCTGCTGATGTCAATCAACGGGTTCAGGAACTCCTGCGACTGGTGCGGCTGGAAGGATTGGGACAGAGACTGCCCACGGAACTGTCCGGTGGCCAGCGGCAGCGCGTAGCACTCGCCCGGGCACTGGCCGTCCGTCCACAGATGCTCCTGCTGGACGAACCCTTCGGTGCTCTCGATGCCCGCGTTCGTCAGGAATTGCGCGGCTGGCTCAGACGCCTGCACCAGGAAATGCACGTCACCACGGTCTTCGTCACACACGATCAGGAGGAAGCCTTTGAAATGGCGGATCAGGTGGTGGTGATGAATCAGGGGCGAATCGAGCAGACAGGGTCACCTCAGCAGGTGTTTGATCATCCGGCCACCAGTTTTGTCATGGACTTCCTCGGGAACGTCAACGTGTTTCACGGTCGAGTCACCGCGGGGCGTCTGGAGGCCGGTCCGATCCGCATGGACTACTCCGGCTACACTCACGACGAACCACGCAACGCCACGGCTTACGTGCGGCCGCATGAACTGGAGATCGACCGCCATGCAGAAGCGGCGGCCCTGCCGGCCACGATTCTGCAGGTGACACCCGCAGGCTCCCTGCAGCGCGTGCGTCTGCTCGCAGAGGGCTACGGTGTGGAACTCAACGTCGACGTCGCCCGCGAACGCGCCGACCAACTGCAGCTCCGCCCCGGTGAACAGGTCTTCGTCAGGCCGAAAACCGCCCGCGTCTTCATGCCCGAACCGGAATATGTGATCTGAATTTTCAATCCCAAAGTCGCGTTTCGCTCCGCGAAACGGGCGCCCCACTTCCGCCACCCCAAATGCCCACCCACATCAATATCCGTTATAATCTGTTAAAAGCCTGGAGAAGCGATACTGAATTACTTCCGCTTTCCATGCGTTCGAGGTTTCAGCACATCACCAGCACCAAAGTTCGCGGCGGCACCAAACGCTGTGCGACGAGCGGCTTCGTATTCTTCACGTGTCCTGAATGTGATGACTTTACCATTGATGTTGATCGAACCGCTGAAGTTTGACTCTGGAAAATTGACAGGATCTCTGCCGGAAAAAGAATGACTCACCAGCCTCAATCGAGCCGCGACCGGGCGGAAGGCGGGCGGAACCACCGGAATCGCAGGTGATCGTTGCGGCGTTTTCGGATTATCAGGCGATGTCTCAATGGGGCCTTTTGTGAAGCTTGTCGACGGACTGGAAGTCCGTCGTACGGTTGCCGAAGCGGTTGCACGGCAGCCTGCGGTTCAGACACGCTCCAGACTCGGCTCTCAGTTTCCACTCGCCCCCATCAGCCCTATCATCTCCGTCCTGAACGACACCTGACGTCTTTCACTTCGGAGCCCACACGATGCATGCACTCGACACGGCCAGCACGCCCGCGACTTCCCCGGTGTTACACAACTCGAAATCGGCATCGCGGCGACCATTACCCGCTGCCCGCCGCTCGGCAGTTTTCCTGCTCAGCATGCTGTTCTGCTTTGTGACCCAGGCATCAGCCATCGTGGCAGCTGACGAGCCGGCCAAAGGCAGCAGGGACACGTCCGGTCAAACTCGCCGTGTCTCCGACCATACCGACCTGCGGCACTGGCTGGAGAACATGGTCTGGCACCATCGTTACACTTCCGCAGAAATTTGTGACGTCACAGGACTGGATGCTGCTGCTCTCGAACAGGCGCTGCGACGGTTCAATATCCGGCCCGACAATGCACCGCTTCCGGAAGTGGACCCTCCGATCTTCGTGCTGCCGTATCCCGGTGGACGGCATCCTCGAACAGGTTTCCTCGACGGCGCGATTGAACCTCAGCGAGAAACTAAGCTGAGCATCTTCGCACCGTGGGATCGAAACAGCCACGTTGTCCTCGATGTGCCGGAAGCTATCTGGTCAAACCTTGGCCTGACTTATCTGGCCCATACACACATCGACACGATCTGGACCAAACAGGGGATCCGGCTGCAGCAACAGGAGTGGCAGCTTCTGGATGACGGTAGTTTTCTGATTCGACGCGAGCTGCCAAACAGGATCGTCTGGCAGGTCACTGCAACTCCCCATCGGGATCACCTCGCGATCCGCATGTCGATGACCAACGGGACTCCACAGCTGCTCACGGATCTTCGAGTGCAGATGTGCGCGATGCTGCGAGGACTCAAGGGATTTGATCAGCAAACGAACGACAACAAGATCTTTCAAGGCTCTCTCGCAGCCTGCCGCAATGAGTCCGGGGATCGTTGGGTGATCCTTGGGTTTGAACCCATTCATCGAGCATGGGGAAATCCGCCGTGCCCCTGCCTGCATGCCGACCCGAAGTTTCCAGACTGCCCTCCCGGAGAAACTCGACAAGTCTGCGGACGATTATCGTTTTATCAGGGTAAAGATATCGACGCGGAACTCACTCGCATCAGGGAATCCTGGAACCCGATTCAGGAAAAAGTCATCTCGGGCCGTGTCTTTGATGCGGAGAATGGCAAGAGCATTGCATGTCGAGTTTACGTGCAATCAGAATCGGGACAGTGGCACTTTGCAGAACCGGCAGGTCCGGACGGTCAGGTCATTCGATACGAAAAACAAAACTGGGTGAACAGCAACTCCCAGGAATTCCATTCCAGCATTTCGGCTCATCCATTTCATCTTCGACTCAAACCCGGCCGCTACAACGTGACCATCGAACGAGGCAAAGAGTACCTGCCGGTGACAAGGGAATTGATCGTCAGCGACAAGACGTCCGCAATCGAAATCGGACTGCATCGATGGATCAATATGGCGAAGGAAGGCTGGTACAGCGGAGATGCTCACGTGCATCGTCCCATCCGGCAAATCGGTGTTCCGATGCTGGCCGATGACGTCAACGTCGCTTTGCCGATGGTCTACTGGACCACTCGTGATCAGCTGACGGCAGCGAACGGAGACAGAACCCATCGCGACGATGCAGCTCGCCCTGCAGAACTGATTACGATCGATCCGGCTCATGTCATCTGGCCGCGAAATACGGAATGGGAGATCTTTTCTGTCAACGGCAAAGCACACACGCTCGGTGCTCTGTTTGCCATGAATCATAAGACCCCGTTCAATGTAGGCATTCCTCCCGTGCGAAGTGTTATTGAACAGACGGATCGCGAAGGAGCGTTCCTTGACATGGACAAACACGACTGGCCGTTTGCGATGGTGCTCCCGCCAATTCTGGGAAATCGCCTGACGTTTGAACTGGCCAACAATCACATGTGGAGAACCGAATTCGCGTTTCGCAGGTGGTCTACCCCCGCCGCTGACAGCATGGGGCTCGACGACGTGAGTTCTGGGGGCGAGAAAGACTGGATAGAGTTTACTCATCGGTCCTTCTGGGCCCTTCTGAACTGTGGCTACCGACTTCAGCCAACCGCGGGCACAGCCACAGGCGTGCATCCGGTCCCAATTGGGTACGGCAGAATCTACGTAAATATTCCTGACGGCTTCAGCTACCAACGCTGGGTCGAAGGTCTCCGTGCTGGCCACTCATTCGTGACCACCGGTCCCATGGTTCGAGCCCGGCTCAATGGCAACAGGATCGAAGTCCTGATCGATGCCGACGGCCCGGTCACAAGTATCGAGTGGATTGTCAACGGAAAGATTGAAGTTGTCGAACCGACGACTTCAAAGCAACATGACGATGGCTCAGTCCACGCCACTGTCGAGCGTGACGTAAAATTTGACTCCACGTCCTGGATCGCCGTTCGAGTCTGGCAGAAGTCGGCCACCGGCCGTTGGCGTTTTGCTCATTCTGCTCCGATCTGGTTTGACGTCGCAGATCATCCCATTCGTCCGTCGTCAAAAGACCAGGAGTTTCTGCTTCGGCGAATGGAGACAGAACGCGAACGCAGCCATGATATCCTTCCGCCGGATGCTCTCAGAGAATACGACGAAGCCATCGAAGCCTACCGACGTTAGTGAACTGTGGAACGACTGTTCGCAATCGTGGCCACCTCGTCAGGCAAAAATTTCCCTCACCACGCTGCCCTCCACATCTGTCAGACGGAAGTCACGCCCACCATAGTTGAATGTCAGGTTTTCGTGATCAAGCCCCAGCAGAGCCAGCAGGGTGGCATGCAGGTCCGTCGTGTGCATGCGGCCTTCAACAGCCTTCAGTCCCACATCGTCGGTCGCGCCCCACGAAAAGCCCGGGCGGACTCCGGCACCGGCCAGCCACATCGGATAGCCGGTGATGTTGTGGTCACGACCATCTCCGCACCAAACAAATGATGCCAGACACGGTTGACTGCCACCCTCGATGCCAGTGGGTTGGCCGGGTCGCTCAGCCATCGAGCAAGCTCCAGACGGCCACTGGATTGCTGAGGAATCGCGGGAATGGCCGGCCCCCCGACAAGCGACAGCACACCCCGCGGAATTTTCTCGCCCAAAGCTTCCGCCTCGCCGCGATAACGCAGTTCTGTATCGACTGGCTGCGACAGCTCACGCACACCCAGCGCCACTTCACCCATCGCAGCCGGATCCGTCATCGCTGTGTATTCAGCCTGCAGCCGATTCCATTTTTGTCACGCCCGCTGTCGCAGCGGACGACCATTCGGACCAGCGCGAACCCGACACTCCCACGTAGTTCGACGTCGAAAGATGTACCGGACGACCCCCGAAAAACTGAGAATACGGCGCGTCCCACTCCCGACGCGTGTTCTGGTCAGGTGCCGTATCCGATGGACACCGGTAAAAGGACAGCTTTGTAAAGACGGCGTAGTCCCGTACCGTCGTGTTGGCGGTGTTTCGCAGCAATGCATCCAGATCCACACCATTTGTCTGGATCGTCTGAAACAGATTCTGCTGCTCCAGCTGTGGCAGAATGAAGGTTCCCCAGCCATACGAACCCATCGCCGCGATATTCTGATTCCCGAACTTATGCACCACACCCGGCGGCAGTGTGGTGTAAATGTCGTGATAGTTGTGCAGGGCCAGACCAATCTGCTTCAGATTGTTTTTGCACTGAGTTCGCCGCGCGGCTTCGCGCGCCTGCTGCACAGCCGGCAGCAGCAATGCCACCAGAATCGCGATGATTGCAATCACCACCAGCAACTCAATCAGAGTAAACCCGGCAGGACGACGACGCATTACCACCGGCCGCGACACCACCGGCCGCAAAACCGCTGGTACCACAACGTCTTCCCAATTCTCCTGATTTTCAGCAGACAACAGACACAACATTGAAATCCCTCCAGAAAACGATGCGGCCGCTTCGCGCAACCACACACACAGACCCAATTCACCACGAAAAACGCCGCTGGCTCGTCCACGCGCAGCCAGCTCGGCGATTGCTGGAAAATGGTCGGAACGTCAGGAACCGTGCCAGGCCGACTTCGGCCCGAAAACCACAGCTCAATACTGACAACAACAACAACAACAACA
>Ga0169931_10001673_pt1 | contig 36491 bp, 37 predicted proteins | sample Kivu_15m_20L_FD_129675 | JGI IMG/M metagenome (GOLD analysis project Ga0169931, IMG submission 129675) | Freshwater microbial communities from Lake Kivu, Western Province, Rwanda to study Microbial Dark Matter (Phase II) - Kivu_15m_20L... | ecosystem: Environmental > Aquatic > Freshwater > Lake...
CAGCTAAAGTGGAAAGAAATGCTCTTCTTTCTGAATCCAGAAGCCTATCCATCATAATTTTTCTTTGCGTTACATCTCTTATGATTCCAGTAAAGAATAGATCTTTGTCGATTTTATAATTACATATAGCTATATCAGCAAGTAGCAGAGATCCATTGGATCGGATCAAATTTACATCATTAAGAAATAAATTAAAATTTTCAGATTTTGATAGAAATATTTTTTCTGCTTCTTTTCGATACTTCTTAGTTTTATCTGGGCTAAATATGATTTCGATTGGATGACCAATAAAATCCAATGGAGATTCAAAACCAAAGGTTTCCAAGGCAGATAAGTTGGAAGAAATGATTATACCTGTTTCTGAAACTGTTATTACAGAATCAGATGTTGCATTTATAATTGCAGCATTTTGTCTATTTAAGTCTAAATTTTGAACTCTTAATGCTTGTTCCATTTGTCGGGACTGCTGAAATAATTTTTTTTCCTCATCAATCTTAAATTTTTGCTCTAGAGCTTCTTTTACAAGATTCAAAATTTGATTTCGTTGAAATGGTTTAGAAATATAATCAAATGCTTTGTGATGAATCGCTTCTTCTGCTGAAGCAAGGTTCGGATTTCCTGTAACTAAAATTACTGGAATATTTTTTTCGACTTTTGAAATGTATTTGAGAAGATCAATCCCACTTAATCCAGGTAAAAGGATATCAGAGATGATTAAATCAATGGAATGATTTCCATTAATAAAATCCAAAGCTTGATTTACCGTATCAGAAATACGAATAGAGTATCCGTATCTTTCTAAGATTCGTTGCAATGCGAGACGAATTTCGATTTCGTCATCAATTATTAAAATATTGGCCATCGTCTTGTATCGCAGGAAGATAAATTAAAACTGTAGTACCCTCACCAATCTTGGACTTGATATCTATAATTCCATCATGTTCACTAATTATCTTTTTAGAAATAGAGAGTCCAAGCCCAGTTCCATGCTTATCTCTCCTTGTAGTATACAAAGGTAAAAAAGCTTTAGTGAGTGTTTCATCATTCATTCCTGGACCATTATCTTCAATTGTGAAAAGAATCCAGTCTTTATTTTGAAAAGATACTTGTTGGACAGAGATAATGATTTGGGAATTCGTCTTTTTGTCTGTCATTTCACTAATAGCATTCACAGAATTAACAACGCAATTGATTAGAACTTGTTCAATTTCTTGCCAACGCACATAAATTACTGGAAGATTCGGACTGGAGGACCTCGAGTAAATGATTCCCTGCTTTTTGCAACTTAACTCCAAAAGTTCACTAGCTCTAACTAAAATAAAGTAAGGCGAAACTAAGTCTTTGTTAGGACTTTCAATTCTCCCTAAATCTAAAAGATTCCTTATAAGGTCTCGAATTCTCAAATGTGCTGATTCGATTTTTCTTAGCATTTCTTTTTGTTCGGTTTTGCTTTGTATCTCTTCCTGGATGAGTTCATCCAATATCAAAATGGAACTTTGTAGTGGATTGTTTATTTCATGAGCAATTCCTGCAGCTATTTCTCCGAGACTTGCAAATTTCAAAGACTCTACCAATTGCCGATTCATAATCTTTGATTCTGTTATATCTGATAAAACTAATAAAATTGACCCATTACTAGAAATGTCAGATTGAAAGAGGGGAATAGATCTAATAGAATAAAATCTCTCTTCATTCGAAATTGAATAAGAAAATTCTTTTGTTATGATTCTTTGCTCTTGGTATGAAATTTTTAGTTCTTCTGATAAATCTTGTTGAAACTGTGGATTTAAAAAATGAAAATATTCAAAACCTAGTTTTGGAGGTTCTACTTGAAATAGCTCAAACCCAGAAGATGGAACAACTTCTAAAATAATTCCACTTATATCAGTTATAAAAATTCCAAGATTGAGGTACAGAAAAAGACTTCTAAGATTGTTTTGTGAATTTTTGAGTTTTTCTTCTGTTTTTTTAGTATCAGATAGATTTAAAAAAATCACCATTATTCCTGAGACTTGAGATTCTTCATCTTTAATAATAAAGCTTTGCAGTATTGCGGGATAATTAGAATTTGATTGTAAGATAATCTCACTTTTTATAGATTTTTTTAAAAAGTTAGATCTTATTGGATCTGGTAGTTTAAATAAATCCACGAATGGAATTTTTAAAGAGTCAGAAAAAGATTGCTCTAACAACTGTAATCCTTTAGCATTGGCAAAATTGAGATATCCCATTTGATCCAATGAAAAAATTGGAATGTCTATAGCATCAATCAATTGAATTTGATATTTCACTTTTTTCAAAGCTTGGATACGTTTTTCTTCAGTTTCCCTGGAGAAAGCAGCAAAACCAATATCAGCACCAATTTCAGCTAACATACTAATGTCATCTTCAGTAAATTGACCTTCTCCAAATGCAATAATTTCTAATGCACCATAAGTTTTGTTGTTCCACTGTAAAGGAACTACTAGTCCATTTACGATGGAACCAGGATTTAAGAAATTACACCAATTTTCAAAAGCTTCTTCTTGATGGGTATAGCAAAAGAATCCTCCGTATTCTGAATGGAAAGCCTCTCGAATGGGTACTCTTTCTTGGCTATAGATAAGGTAATCCTGAGCAAGTATAGGAAAATCCGGAGATTTTGGATTGTCAGAAAAAAATACCTCAAATTTGTCATTGGAATCTAGGATTACTCCCCAAACGATTTGAAATTTTCGGGCATTTTGTAGTGAATTGCAAGTTAAGGTTAAAATATCACTAAGAGATTTATCTTGCTCCATTGCCAATTTAATTTCCCTGACCGATTGGAAGATGCTTTGGATTAGATTGATTCGTCCTTCTAGTTGTGAAATTTTGCTACGGTCTTCAATGTATAATGCTAGAAAAGGAGGCTGGTCATTGTTTTCAAGGGAAATGAGAGATAAAGTAAAGTCGACATTTATTAATTCTCCATTCTTTTTCCTTAGTTGCCAGTGTACTTTCTTGCTAGCAGAATTGAAATCAGTTAGACTACCAATTAGCTTTACAAAGAGACTATTTTGTGGCATAATTTCCCCAATGAACTTGCCAGTTAATTCCGAATTTAAGTATCCTAGCAAATGTTCTATGCTGGGATTGCTAACGAGAATTTTTTGAGTGGATGTATCGATGAAAACAAACCCATCATGCGAGGAAGCAAAAAGCTGGCGAATAAGATCAAATTCCGAAGAATACATGAAAGAAACTGTCTATGAGCTTTAGGTTTAAAAAAGTCTTTCAGTTTGTCCACACCTATCTAAATTTTCGCAGAGCTCAAAACTTGAGAACTTTGGGTTTTTGTCCAGTTTTGATACCCGAGGGAGATTTTTTTTTACACTGTTGGTTTAGGGATAAAAAATCAAGTAACACACTAATTTTTATCCATGGGCTCTTGGATTCTTCTGCTGGTTTTCGTAGACTAGCAAAATATTTGCTAAATGAAGACTGCAATTTGCTTCTCTTGGATTTACCAGGTTTTGGCTGGAGCCAATACCCTAAGTGGCCTTATGCCTATTCTATTGATGGCTTTGCAAAAATTTGGCTTAAGAGTTTAAGAAAGTATGGTCTTCTTAAAGAAAAAAATTTTCTTTTGGGTCACTCATTGGGGGGACTAGTGGCCCAGCACATGGTCTTACTTGAAAAAGAATCCAGTTTCGAGGGCTTGATTCTTTTGGCACCAGGAAATTCTCCCCATCCAGAGAGAGACAAAATGCGAGACTTGCTCCTGCCAAAAAATCCTGACCAGGTTGATAGTCTTTGGGATCATTTGTTTTTTGACAAAAAGAACTCTCCCAACTGGTTCCTAAAAAAATATATACTTTGGCTATGTGCGGGATATCCCTACAAAGCTCTTGAAGAAGACACATTGCTTCGCGAGCAGGAAGTGTTTTTGGGACAAAAGATTAGAAAGTATAAAAACAAAGTTCTGTTAATCGCTGGATCGAATGACGAAATCGTTACATCGAAACAGATTAAGTCTCTTAGTGGTTTTTTAAAAAATGTGGAAACGAAATTTTTGCCGTGCACCAAGCATGCATTGCACTGGGAATCTGCTCATGATTTAGCACCTTTAATAAAAAAATTTCTTTGTAGTTAGGCTCTCTTTGAAAACTTTGTAGAAATGAGGGGAAAGAACATCCTACTAGTAGAGGATGAAATGATTTTTGCTTTGGAAATCAAATCGAAGCTAGAGAGCATTGGTTACAATATAATAGCTGTAGTGCCCTCTGGAGACGAAGCCTACCAAATTCTACTCGAAAGAACTCCAGATTTGATTCTAATGGACATACATCTGGAAGGTCAAGTAGATGGGGTGACTATAGTAAAAAACTTCCAATGGTCATGTAAGGTTCCAATCATTTTCTTCAGCGGTTCCGTTAGCCCAGAGCAACACGATTTTATCCAAAACCAACCTCACTGTCATTTTTTAGGGAAGCCATTTTCTTCGGACGAATTGGTCCGACTGATTGAATCGATTCCAAGCTAAAAAAAACTCTCTATTGCCTAGAGTCCCACGGATAGGAGATTCCTCTACCCCAACCAAATGAAATAGGGGATCTCTTTTTCTAATCCTTTTCCAAATAGTCCGTAGCAAGGTTCCAATTTTTGAGGTATCTCTGAGAATTCCTTTGTCTAGCTGGTTTGGGTCAACTTCAAATTGAGGCTTCAAAAGAGATAAACCAAAGAGATGAATTTCAGGATTCGCTTGAGCAATCTCTGTCAATCTTTCAAATGCTTGTACGATTGAAATGAAGCTAAGATCCATGACTACGCCAACTTTCAAAGTTTCTTTGGTTAGTTTTGGACTAAAATCTTTGAAATGAGTCCGGTCCAATACTACGACTCTCTTGTCATTGGCTATCCGGGATGCAAGTTGACCATAACCTACATCAACACAGGTGACGGACTTCGCCTTTTTGAGTAAAAGAATTTCTGAGAAACCTCCAGTGGAAGCACCCCAATCCCAAAAGTCTACTTCTTCAATTGGAAAATCCTTCCATCTCTCGAGGGCACCTTGGAGTTTCTCGGCACCTCTAGACACAAACTCTCTGATCTTTGTTCGGATTCGAACGACATCGTTTTTTTTTATCTTGTAGTCCTTTTTAGTTTGTACTGCATCATTTACAAGGACAGAACCAGCTAATAGGAGAGCTTCAGCCCTTTTTATATCAGTTGCCAAACCAACTGAAACCAAATGATCGTCTAATCTAACTTTTTCGGTTTGCAAGGAATTTAGGTAACTCTTCGTAATAGTCGCGCATGGATTTAGGCAAATAAATAGTATTTTCAAGAGCTTTTTCAAGCTCTTCTTTCAATAATTTTTTTGAGCCCTCTAAGCCAAATAAAGAAGGGTATGTTAGCTTACCTGTGGCTTGGTCTTTCCCTGGGGTTTTACCCAGATTTTCTTTGCTTCCTTCCACATCTAAGATATCATCTTGGATTTGGAAAACAAGTCCTATTGACTTTGAATAGGCTTCTGTTGCTTTCTCAAACAAATAGAAATCCTTTCTCAGCCGATTGCCCAAAAGAAAGCTAGTTACAATCAAGGCACCTGTTTTTTTCGCATGAATTGCCGACAATTGTTGGTGGCTAAAATTGGACTGTCCTTTTTCTCCTTGAATATCTTCCCATTGACCTAACACCATTCCAGTATAGCCAGCTCCTTTATGGAGAATTCGAAGACAATCTTTTACTAAGTTCAAATCCTCTGAGTCCAGGTCTCCTAAGATTCCAAAACCCAGTGCATTCAATGCATCTCCAACTAAAATTGCCGTAGATTCTCCATAAACCTTGTGATTTGTAGGTTTACCTCTTCTGAGATCATCATTGTCCATTGCTGGCAGATCATCATGAACGAGAGAATAGGTATGGATACACTCAACGGAGGCACCTAATAAAAGTGAATTGTGCGAGGGCGTTTCTTCCAAAGATTCTAGTGAGTTGGCTATCACCAAGCAAGGTCTGAACCTTTTTCCACCAGCCAAAATACTATATAAAATCGCTTCTTTGAGTTTTGATTCGGGAGATAGTAAGGTAGAACTTTTAAGATAGGGAACAAAAAAGCCATCAAAGGTTGATTTGATGGCTTCTAAAAAATGGGCAAAAGATTTTGCCAAAGCTTTTTAATTCAGGAGCTCGTTGGATTTAAAAAAGAAAGCGATCTCCCCGAGTGCATTCTCGGCAGAATCCGATCCATGTACTGCGTTCGCTTCTTTTGATTCAGCAAACAAAGCTCTTATGGTATCTGGCTTCGCTTCTTTTGGATCAGTGGCACCGATTACATCTCTCCAATGCTGGACGGCGTGCTCTCTTTCTAGGACACAGGCGACAACGGGACCCGAAATCATGTAGGAACAAAGATCCATATAAAATGGCCTAGCTGAATGGACCTTGTAAAATTGCTTGGCATCTTCAAGTCCCAACTGGAGAGCTTTGAGAGCGATGATCCTAAACCCTTCTTTTTCAATTCTCTGTAAAATATTTCCCACATGCTTGTTCTTGACTGCATCTGGTTTAAGCATTATAAACGTTCTTTCCATAATTCTTCCATAGCTCACTTCTGGTTCAGAAAAGCAATCCCAAACAAATGCCTAGTCGTGGGGGAATTTGACTAAGACAAAGGAAGTCGGCAAATCTTCTTGTTTTTCGAAATCCAGCTCTTCCCACAGAGACAAGTCCAATACAGCCAACGATGATTTTTTGAGGGTTGTGAGCAGGGTAGCGGGATCAGACCATTCTTTTGGACCCAAAACTCTAGTCCTAGGCGATCTAAGCACTAACAATCTATCTAAAAAGTCTATAATAGGATCCTTTTCATTCTGTTTCAAAATTGTCACAAAATCCAATCGAGACCAACCCTGGTCGATAAGCACAACTACTGGGACAGGAGAATAATTCAAGATACTTTTTAACTTACCTCCCGTTAGGCTCTTCGAGAAGAGCGATTTAGCTGCTCCGATGAATAGTACATTGGCATGGGTTGATTTTGTATAGTTGATGATTTCATATGTTATATTGTCTGTTATCCTAAATTCGGTATGAACCATCACACCTATTTCTTCTCCAGTCTGTCTCACTGTTTCAAATGCGAGATCTCGGTATTTTTGCATGTTTTCGGATGTAAGGGAATCATTAGGTGAAATATGAAGTGCAGAAATTTGTATTTGTCGCCTCTGATTCCCAGAAAGAAGAAACGCAAGCCGAACCAAATTGCGCCCCATTTTTTCTTGGGCAAAGGCTACTAGAGCATGCAGACTACGTTGGGTCCCTGGACTTGAAGCCTCATTTTTTTGAAAGATGGACTGAATGAGATCAAGCGCAGGTCCAGTAGAGATCGTTGTTAGTAGTGCCATCAAAACAAAAATACTGAAAAGCTCTGTGCTTAAAATTCCCAGTTCATATCCAATATTCAGCACGACCAATTCCATAAGCCCTCTGGTGTTCATCAAAGCACCGATAGAAAGTGAGTCTTCCCAATTGACCCCGGCAACTCTGGCAGCTCCAGCGCTTCCAATAAATTTTCCAACTACTGCAAATCCAAGGACTGCAAAAAAGACTGGCCAAAGATTTGGATCAGCCAGTAGGGGCAATTTTGTCTTAAGTCCTGTTAGAGCAAAGAAAATTGGTAGAAAAAGGATAACAGATATATCTTCGAATTTTTCAGAGATAATTTTTTTCAAATTTCCTTCAGTGGGCATCACCACTCCTGCCAAAAAAGCTCCAAAAAGGGCATGTATTCCGATAGCCTCTGCGACAAAGGCACTTGCAAATAGAATCAGTAGCAAAATCGCGATGGCAGTTCGGGTTAGGTATTCTCTGGATACATAGATATTTCCCAACCTCTGCAGAAAGGGTGCTATTAAAAACACCATTCCTAATATATAAAAAAAGCAAAGGGCAATTGTCAGAAGAGCCTGACTGCTGCTTCCTGCTTTCGCTATTGTAACTATTATGGCAAGTAGTATCCAAGCAGTGATATCATCTGCGGCGGCACATGTTATTGCCAAGGCTCCCAATGTAGTTTTTGTTAGATTTCTTTCCTGCAAAATTCTTGCAAGGACTGGAAATGCCGTGACACTCATGGCAATTCCCAAGAAGAGCGTAAAGGGAACGAAGTCTACGGAATCAGGGGCAAATGGTTCATACAAGAAATAAGCCAAAACCATACCTAAAAAAAATGGAAATACTATGCTTGCGTGACTTATGATTATTGCCGATCTTGCCTTAGTTTTGAGGATCTTTAAATCTAGCTCCATCCCTATAATGAACATAAAAAAAATAAGACCAATTTGGCTCAAAACACCTAACATTGCTAAACTTTGCTTTGGAAATAGCCATGTTTGCAGTTCGGGACTGATCCATCCCAGCAAAGAGGGACCGAGTAAAATACCAGCAACAATTTCACCGATCACACTAGGTTGTTTGAGTTTTCGATTGAATAGAATTCCCAGGGCTCTAGCAAATCCTGCCACGATTATTATCTGAACCAATAGCAAGGGAATGGGCTCATGAATAGATTGGAGCAAAAAATCAAGCGGGGATTCTATGCTTGGTTTCAAATGAGTTTCCCCCTTTGGAGAGGGTCCGACTTGAAAGAGTATCCAAGAAAAAAGAGCAAAGAAAGCCAGGACTATGACATAGTAGACATTGCCTATCCAGTTGGAAGGGTTCATGAATCTTGGTATTTTCTAAGGAGGGCCAAATTCACAACATCAGGAACTTGGTCGAGAACGGCCTTACCATGTCTTGCCACTTCCTTAACAATTGATGATGAAATAAAGGAATTGGCATGGTCTGCCATTAAGAAGTAAGTTTCGATTTCGGGAGCCAATTTTTTGTTCATTAGAGAGATCGCGTATTCATAATCAAAGTCAGTTACAGCTCTTAATCCTCGTAATATGACCTTAGATCCTCGAGTTCTACAATAATCAACCGTTAGACCTTCAAAAGTATCTATTTCTATTTTTTCCCAACCATGAAAGACTTCTTTCATCAGACCTATTCTTTCCTCTGATGAGAACAAACTCGCCTTTCTAGAATTAGTCGCTACTGCAATTATCACTTTTTCAAATAGAGGGAGAGCTCTTTTGATAATATCCAAATGTCCATTAGTCAAAGGATCAAAGGAGCCAGGATAAACGGCAATTCCCCCCATATCAATGAAATGGGTGCATCCTAGCCCATTCTTTCATTGGTAAACCATATAGATTGATGAATCCCTCGGCATCTTTCTGATTGTAGAGTTTCTCTTTTTCAAATGTAGAGAGACCTGGATTGTAAAGACTTTTGTTCGATTTTCGACCCACGACCATGCAATTCCCTTTGTATAGTTTGACTCTAACTTCGCCATTGACATAGGCTTGAGTGTGGTCTATGTAGGCACGAAGGGCTGCCATTTGAGGGGAAAACCATTGTCCATTGTAAATGTAGCGAGCAAATTCATGAGACAGCTCATCTTTTTTTTGCTGGGTGTCTCTTTCGAGGGTAATCGACTCCAAGTCTCTGTGCGCGATGTGCAAAATGGTTCCACCTGGCGTTTCGTAAACTCCTCTAGATTTGATTCCTACCAGTCGATTTTCGACGATATCCACTCTCCCGATTCCGTTCTTTCCTCCCACTTCATTAAGCTCTTCCATGATTTGCAAGGGAGAAAGCTTATTGCCGTTGATAGAAACACAGTCACCTGATTCAAAACCTAATTCTAGGTAGGTTGGTTTGTCTGGGGCCTTTTCTGGAGACACCGTCAATAGAAACATCTCCTCCTTAGGCTCTTGGTATGGATCCTCTAAAATTCCCCCTTCAAAAGAAAGGTGCATGAGATTTCTGTCCATAGAATAGGGTTTTTCGACTGTTACTGGAACTGGAATTCCTTTGGATTTCGCAAACTCTATGAGATCTGTTCTTCCTCCAAAATTCCAAATCCGCCAAGGAGCGATGATTTGCAAATTAGGAGCCAAAGCTTTGAATGTGAGTTCGAAGCGAACTTGATCGTTCCCCTTCCCAGTGGCACCATGAGAAAAAGCATCGGCATTTTCCCGAGCTGCGACTCGCACCATTGCCTTAGCAATGAGAGGCCTTGCCAGAGAAGTCCCAAGGAGGTATCTCATTTCGTAAATAGCTGAGCCTCGGATAGCTGGGTAGATGAAGTCACGAGCGAATTCTTCCCTGAGGTCTTGTATAAAAACCTTGGATGCTCCCGTTTTCTTTCCTTTATCTTCCAGTCCCGAGAGCTCTTCTTTTTGTCCGATGTCGGCACAAAAAGCAATGACCTCTGCCGAATAACTTTCTTTGAGCCAGGCAAGGATTACAGAAGTGTCGAGACCACCCGAATATGCCAAAACGATTTTTTTGGGAACTTTGCTATCGGTCATAAATTAAAGTCAATTTTTTATGGAAAAACGGAAAGACAATGAATTATTAGAAAAAACCTTACCCTTAATGCCAAGTATATTTTCAAGTGCATTGGTTTTTTCCCTTCTTGGTCTTTCCATTTCATCTGTTTTTTCCGAATCGAAAATTGTGTTCTATTCAGAATTAAATTCACCTAACTCTTATCATGGTGAAGAGGAAATTTATCATTTGTGGAAGAAAAATATTGTTGCCCTCAAATCTGCAAATAGGCTCAAACCAAACCATTCCCTATTGGTTTTCTCAGACACTGCAATGGATGATTTCATAGTTCGCTTGATTGATTCTCATTCCAATGCACAAGAGGGAATTTGGAAAAAGATAAGTGAATCTCTGGTACTATGTCCGAGACTACCTTGTTCATCCAAAGAAAGAATTTTGCGGGCCAAAGCTCGTACGATTGCTTCTTCGATTCAGCAGACTATGGCACAACTCGCGATCGAATTTAGGATTGGTATTTTGGCTGGATGCTTAGATTTACCGAAGCCATCTGTCACCGAAAATACTCTAAATGTTCTAAACGAAGATATCCAAAATATTTGTTTGTTTTTTGATAAAGATGGAAAAATCCATGAGATACCGCAATATCCTAGCTATAACAGGTCTCTGTTGACAACATTCGGAAAAATTAGAAAAGTATCAAAAATATCTTACGAATTGATAGAATTCCCTGGCGGTGAGACTAAAAGATTCCCCCAGTGAAATCAAATTAGGAACTACAAGATTTCGCAAAAGTAGAGACAATTCGGAATTCAACGTCAGGCCACAATTTGCTTTTTCCATCAGTTCCTTTGTGAAGCTCAATGCATGCTTCGTTTAACTTCTCAAGACCTGAATCAAATCCGAAATCAAAAACTGAAAATACTCCATTAACTTCTAACAAATCGTCTTTGACTGTGTAAGTCACGGGAATTTTTTTGCGTAGCCCGTTCCAATTCAATTCCATGGAAGCCTGACCTGTAAGATCGCTCCCAATTTGCAGGACCTTTCCGGTTATATTTCCTTTTTTGGTAGCGGATCCCATGAAAAGAGTTTTAATTTTGTAATCTCTATCTGGAACTCCAGAATTAACAGAAAGTGGATCCACGGAAAACTCGAGAAGTCGAACGGAATCTAGAATGGTCCTGGCTTTGGTGGCTCTAGAAGTACTAAAACTTTCTATTTTTCCTTTGACAGCTGTTCTTTCGGTATACTTAAAAGCAGTCCATTCCAGTGTCGTGCCTTGGTTTTGGAAAGCAAATTCACACTTGGGTTCAGCCATCAGGGAATTGCCTAAAAAACAAAGAAGAAAGAGGGAAAAAAAAGCCAGTCTTTTGTCCATTGGCTAACAGTCTAGATTCTGGGGTAGAATAGTCAAGAGAGTATGAAGTGAACCATTATTTGAGGAAATTTTACCGCTGGGTTAGAGAACCGAAACTCAAAATGACACCCCTCCCAACTCCTTGGGAAGAAGCCATTCACAATCTCTTGGAATACCTGGCGGTCAGGGCAGGGCTCACCTACACTCCGAGCGAAGTTTTGGAATCCATTCGGCTTCATCGTAGCCTATACCCAGAGCTGAATCGAGAAACTTTCTACGAATTGGTAGGGGAAGTGGCTCCTCACTACGGGATCAAAGTCCACAGGGTCAAAAAATCTTTGAAAGAAATAAAGTATCTCATGACAAAAGTTACACCTTTTGTGCCTTTGCTCTGGAATGACGAAAAAAATGAACCTTATTTCATATCTTTCCTAAATCACCAAGCAAAAGGTTTTCTGATTCAGGAGATTGGTTATAGATCCGGAGTCGAAAATTGGATCAACGAAGCCGAATCTGAAAAAATAATAGGCGTTAACTCTCAAGAGGAGTATGCAATCTGGTTGGTCAGCGAACCAATTTATACCTTCTCTAATCTAGGAAAAAATAAGTCCGATACTTCTCCTCTCAAGATGGCTATTTTGAGGATTACGCATTTGGCAAAGTTGGAGCGCAGTGATATCTGGATTGTGATAATTTATGGAATTGGGATAGGAATACTATCGTTAGTAGTCCCAGTTGCTACTAGTACTCTGGTTAATATAGTTGCCTTTGGAGTTTTGCTCCAGCCTGTCCTTATACTTACTTTTTTAGTAATTTTGTTTTTAGGATTTGCGGCGGTCATGCAAGTCATTCAGACTTACGTAGTGGAAATTCTTCAAAGGAGAGTTTTTGTTCGAATTGCAACAGAATTTGCTACACATATACCAAGGATCAAACCAGAAGCCTTGCAATACACTCATAGGCCTGAATTAGTAAATAGATTTTTTGATACAATGACTATTCAAAAATCCATCAATAACTTATTGGTTGATGGCCTGGCTGTTTTCCTGACGACGGTTATAGGATTTATTTTAATTTCATTTTACCATCCATTTTTTTTGATCTTCTCATTCTTAGTTCTCGGAATAGGTTTTTATTTGGTAATATTTAGATTCGGTAAAAAAGCAAGTTTTAGCTATTTAGAAGTTTCAAAAGGAAAATACAAAGTGGCGGCTTGGCTAGAAGAGATTGCTAGGCATAACTCTCTTTTTAGATCTACATTCGGTTCAGATTTTGGAATTGAAAAGACGGATACTTTGACCAGGGATTATCTTTCGGCTAGGGAAAAGTACTTCTCCTACCTTATCAGACAAATCATTGGATTTTTGATGGTCCAGGCTATAGCGAGTGCCATAGTTTTGGGATTGGGGGGGTTTCTTGTAATCGAGAGACAATTGACGATAGGACAGCTAGTAGCAGCCGAGTTGATAATCGCAAAAATCTTGTCGGACCTTTCTAAATTTGGAAAACAATTGGAAAGTTTTTATTCCTTGTTAGCCGCTATGGAAAAAATTGGTGAAGTTCTGGGCTTGCCCAGAGAGCCTATTCACTTGCATCCCTTTGAAGTAACAGGCAAACCTATTGCTGTAAGCGTTGAAAACGTGGACTATGCTCTTCCTAATGGAATGAGAATTTTTGAAAAGTTTAACGCTGAATTTCCTTCTGGGTCTAGAACGATGATTGTTGGGAATATTCCTTTCCAATCACAAATATTAGTTGATCTATTAGCTGGCTTTCGCAAGCCGGAATTAGGTGCTATAGAATTCGACAAACAAGATATCGCTGAAATCTCGCAAGAAGACTTGCATATGGACATTTATGTCGCAAGAGGCAATGAAATTTTTGAAGGAACTGTGCTGGAAAATTTAAGAGTCGGAAGAGAAAAAATCAGTCTCCTTGAAATTCGTGAAGTTTTAGAAGAATTATCTTTGTGGGAGATGATTCAATCACTGCCTAAAGGAATTCATACTCAAGTCCTAACATATGGATCCCCATTCGACTTTATACAAAGTAACAAATTACTTTTGGCAAGGGCTGTTTTGGGTCAGCCAAGGCTTTTGATCGTTGATGGAATCATAGACATACTTCCCGAAGAATCTCGTAAGCAAGTTTTGGATTATATTTGTGCCAAAAATAAACCTTGGACCCTAATTGTAGTTAGCCGTCTAACCAATCTGGTTAAATGGTTTCAAGTCTTAGAAATGCCTTCTTCCTCTGGAACAATATCCGGAAAAAAAAAGAAAGGAATCCTGAATGAGTAAGGGTAGCAAGAAATACTCAGTTCATTCAGTGCAATGGGATTTGAAAAAAAATTTGCCAACTTACCGACTGGTTCAAACAGCAAAACCGGCACAATCCCTAGCTTACATGCTAATTGGTATTTTCTTTGTAGCTTTATTCGTTCTTATATACGTTCCTTGGCAGCAAACAACTATGGGGTTTGGTAGAGTTGTTGCTTATGCTCCTTTGGATCGTCAGCAAGTAATTGAATCTCCCATCAATGGAAGAATTGTGAAATGGCATGTTCATGAAGGTTCTCGAATCAAAAAAGGAGATCCAATACTCGATATTTCTGATAATGATCCAATGTTTATTAATAGAATAAGAGAAGAGAAAGATGCATTAGTGAAGAGACTTGAAGCTGCAAGAGAAAGGGAGGACTCGGTTCGCTCTCGTATTGTTTCGCTAAGATCGTCAATGTCGAATGCAGTCAATGCCGCCGATTCCCGAATGCTCATGGCAAAAGATCGTGTCAGGTCGGCTGAGCAGGCTTTGGATGCAGCGAAGGCAGCTCACAAAACGGCTGTTCTTAATTTAGATCGGCAAAAGCAATTGTTAGAAAAGGGACTGACAAGTAAGAGGAACTTGGAATTGGCAGAGCTTGACTTTGCAAATACCCAAACTGGTGAAGAAAGAGCTCTTGCAAATTTAGAGGCTGCAATCAAAGAGCAGAGAGCCTTTCTCATGGATACAGGGAGAGTCGGAAAAGATGCGGAAGCATCTATAAACGATGCAAGAGCTTCTTTGGCTTTGGCTCAATCGGAAGTAGCAAGGGTATTAGAAGAACTTCCTCGACTAGAGGCACGTTTGGCGAGACAGCAGACACAAGAGATCTTTGCCCCGAGAGATGGAATTATAATGAGAATCTTAGTTAATCCAGACACTCAGCAAGTTCGAGAGGGGGATACTGTTTGTATTTTGGTGCCAGATTCAGAAGACAAGGCAGTGGAACTATTCATAAATGGTAATGATATTCCACTAGTTTCTGAAGGTAGAAAGGTTAGGCTTCAATTCCAAGGATACCCAGTTTTGCAAATCAATGGTTGGCCGGAGATTGCAGTGGGTACTTTCGGTGGAATTGTAAAATTATTAGATGTATCTGACAGTGGGACAGGTAATTTTAGAGTTCTGGTAATCCCCGACAAATCAGATAGATCTTGGCCCGAATCCAAGTACCTTAGGCAAGGAGTGAGAGCAAAGGGATGGATTTTTATGAATCGTGTTAGCGTAGGTTATGAGTTGTGGAGAAGATTCAACGACTTTCCTCCCATGCTTCCCATCGATGACCCCAACTTAAAAGACCTATTGAAGGATGATCCAGGAGCTTACGGCAAGCCATGAAACGGATCTTTCTATCTGCGTTCGTAGTATTAATTTCTACGAGCCAGGTCTCCAGCAAAGATCCATTTGAAAGTCTTCATGGTCCCAATATCTTAAGCAAAGATAGTTTTTCAAACCTAGATGGTGTGTTGAGACTTGAAGACTTACTCAAATCAGTCGAAGTTTCCTATCCTTTAGTTCTTGCCGCAGAAAGATTGCTCACTGAGGCAGAGTACAATTATTTAGCAGCCCAAGGGGCTTTTGATGCCCAATTTCGAAGCCTCGGAACAACTAAACCACTAGGATTTTATACCAACAATTACTCCGATAATGTCATAGCAAAACCAACCCCTTTAGCAGGTAATTCTTTCTTTGCTGGTTATAGAACTGGAAGAGGAACGTTTCCTGTTTACGATCAGGCAAAACTCACTAATGAATACGGTGAGATCAGAGCTGGAGCTATAGTTCCTCTAATTCGAAATAGAGAAATAGATACCAATAGAGCCGATCTCAAAAAGGCAGATTTGGATAGAACTATAGCTGAGCTTTCTATAAAAAGACTTAAAATTGAAGTTATAAGAGAAGCGACAAAGCGTTATTGGAAATGGGTAGCTTCAGGGCAAGAGTTTCTAGTAAATAAAGACTTATTAGAAATAGCAAAAATTAGGGTAAAGCAAATACAGGATCGAGTTGCACTTGGTGACTTGCCCAAAGTTGAAGCCATAGATAATGATCGTGCTATTCTCCAAAGAGAAGCGCAATTTGTGGCGGCAGAAAGGGAACTTCAAAAGTCGGCTATTGACTTATCATTATTCTTTCGAGACAAGGAAGGAAGAATGATCCTTCCAACTACCGACTTACTTCCCATTGGATTTCCTGAGCCAACAGATTTTGCGAAAATAAACCTGGAAGAAGCAATTCGTTTGGCTTGGAAGCATAGGCCAGAATTGAAAGACTTCGAGTTGAAGAGAGAAAAAATTCAAATCGATCGACAAATGGGTTACAATAGCCTTAAACCTCAAGTGGATTTGGTCGTTGCCGCTTCTCAAGATATGGGTCCTGGATCTGTAATTCGATCCAAAGCGGAACTAGAAGCTTCTGTAGTTTTGGCTGTTCCCATTCAAACTAGAAAACCCAGGGGTGAAATTGGAGCGGCAGAAGCAAGGATGGCACAGGTAGACCAAGAGTTGCAGTTTACCAAAGACAAGGTAAGAACTGAAGTCCAAGATTCTGTTTCAGAAGTGATTGCTTCTGCCAAACGAGTGGATGTAGCTAGAAAAGAAGTAGAACTAGCTCGAAAATTGGAACGTCTGGAAAGGGATCGATTCTCTCTTGGAGATTCTACTCTTCTCATTGTAAATATCAGAGAACAAACATCAGCTGAGGCAGCTGTTCGTGAAATCAAGTCTCTGAATGACCACCACACTGCCATTGCAAATTTTAATGCTTCAGTGGCTAAGTCTCTTCAAGAAATTACCATTCCTTAAATAAATCTCTTTTCTTATTTTCAGATAAGATTCTTATTTTTAAAATCAGTGATTACTAAATCCAAATCCTCAGGTGTGTCTACCGCGAGACTCGCTTGTGACGTGATAAATATCCCAATAGTAGCTCCGTTTTGTAAAAATCTCAGTTGCTCTAAGGATTCAGCTTCTTCCCGATCGGAAATTTTTAAATTTGGAATGTTTAACAAATAATCTCTATTGTAGGCATAGATTCCTAAATGTCTATAATGCATTGGGTTCTTTTTGAAATTTGATGGAATTAATGACCGAGAAAAGTAAAGAGCCTTATTGTTTCTATCAAAAACAACCTTAACTCTATTTGGATCATTGGGATCTTCGGATGGTTGAAAAGATGTTGCGGCAGTTACAACTTCCCATTCGGTTTTTGATTTCTTCATTTCTGCCACTCCTGAAATCAGAGTATCTTCAATACCAGGTTCGTCTCCTTGGATATTTACAACAAAGGAGACATCCTTGAAGTTTTTTGCGACTTCGATGATTCTATCCGTTCCAGTAAGGTGTTGTGAAGAAGTCATCACAACTTCTCCTCCAAATCTCAAAACTTCTTTTTCGATCAATTCACTGTCGGTGGCGACAACTAACCTATCTATAGCTTTTGATTTGAAGGAATTGGAATAAGTCCATTCTATCATGGTCTTACCACCGATTCGAGCCAGCGGTTTGCCAGGAAACCTGCTGCTCGAGTATCGAGCGGGAATGACACCCAGAACTTTCATTGAAAAGTTTTGGAATGACCCTAGTTCACTAAAAATTCTGTGAAGTAGATCTCTTTGATCTTTCCATTGGTTAAGATGTGGTTTATATGCGCTTTGATTTCTTCTCTCAAATCCAATTGGTTCGTTATTGTTTTGAGATCATCTTTTGTTTTGCGCGCAATAATCAAATTGATGATGTTTTGCATCTGAGCCACTCTAGTTGCAAGCTCTTGGGATAGAGCTGGCTGTCCTGACTCGAAACCAATAGACATTTTCAATTTTACAAAGTGAGATTCGCCTACATCTGCAGTGTTGATCCTAAATTCATCTTGAAAGCTATAAACATCCAAAGGTGGAGGAGCCTTTACCAATGATATATTCTTTTGTTGTTTGAAAACACTTGTTGCAGTCTTCTGAGCAACAAACATTGATATTACCGTAACGATAATAATGCCAAAGATAGCTGCGGCTACGTAAATTAACCATTTAATGATCGGGGACATCCCCGCCGGTGGGGCCGCGCCGTCAGCTAATGCGCCTTCTTCCTGTTCTACTTCTTTATCACCCATATCATTGGTCTCCTTCTATATTCGTTTCTGTATTCGGAATCCTGCTACCTGGAAGGCCGTAATTGCTCTCTGAACTGGCTCTTTTGGAAGATTTTTCCGTTAGAATTACTATATCAATCCTCCGGTTGTAAGCTTTTGCTTCTGGAGTTCCTTCATTATCCATAAGTCTAGGTCTATAAGATCCAAAACTCACTGCTTGAAAAATGCTAGGGTCAATTTCTTCGGCACCTATCATAAATACCGTCGCATTGACGGCTCGTGCAGCAGCCAAATCCCAATTGTTGAGGTATTCCCTTTCATCACGTCCTGGTTTGGCAATTGGACTAACTGCATCATCATCACTATGACCCTCTACTCTTACAAACCGCTCCAGATCATAAATTAGACCTGCTACCTTTCTAAGGGTTTCTCTGATAGAAGGAGTTAGAATGGCGGAGCCAGGATAAAAGTAATCTGCTCCCACCAAAGAAATGATCAATCCGCGCTCAGATTCGGAAATCCTTACTTTTCCCGCTTCTACTTCGGGTTTGAATATTTCGTTTGCATCTTTTTTGGATTTGGAAAGGTTTCGGCCAACTGTCTGGGACGGGAGGCTTTCAATGTTCATTCCCATCTCTTCGAGCGATCCCTTGGATAAAGTTTGTCCTCCGGTAAAAAATCCTGTAGTGGACTTAAATGCAGAAAGGATGATTTGCATCTCTCTTGCATCTGTCTTCCCAGTTGTATAAAGTAGGATAAAAAAACAGAGCAAAAGCGTCACCATATCTCCGTAAGTTGCCATAAACTCTGGTACTTTTTGGATGCATTCGGGACATTTTTGCGCCTTTGCCATTACTCGCCTTCCTCTTTAAGGGCTTCTCGTTGGGTAGGATTCAAGAAAGCGGCTAATTTTTCTTTCACAATCCGAGGGTTGTCTCCAGATTGAATGGAAAGAGTTCCCTCCACCATGACTTGTTTGACTACCAGTTCATCTTCAGAACGCCTAGTCAGTTTTTTAACAAAAGGTGATGCAAATAAGTTCTGTGCGAGGGATCCGTACAAAGTTGTAATCAAGGCTGTCGCCATACCCTGTCCGATAGCACTAGGATCTCCACCCCCTAGGTTTTTTAACATCCCTACGAGTCCGATTAGTGTTCCTAACATCCCAAACCCAGGCGCCAAACCAGCATAACAGTCCCACCAAGCCCTACCGTAAGCATGTCTTTGGGCCGTGTTACTGATTTCTGATTCCATGATATTTCGAACCAATTCGGGGTCGGTTCCATCCACAACGAGCTGGATCCCCTTTTTCAAAAATTCTTCGGGCAACTCATTGATGTCATCTTCCAATGCAAGAAGTCCCTCGCGGCGTGCTTTTTCTGAGAAGCTAACTAGAGTCGTGATAAGGTTGGGAAGGTCGTAAGTTGGGTTTTGAAAAACCTTTTTTGTGACACCACCAACAGTCATTGTGGATTCCCAAGGAAAAGAAATGATAGTACCTGCCGCTGCACCAAGGAAGGTAATCAAAACGGAAGCGGGGTCCACCAAATCCAAAGGAGAGAGACCCCCTGCAATAGTTCCCAATAGCATGAGTGCAACACCTAAAACAAGTCCGATAACTGTAGCTATATCCATTTTAGTTCACTCAACCACCTTTTGTTCCAAAGTTTCCTGAAAATTGTGCGTCCTTCGCTTAAATTGAACAATCAAATCAATCACCTGTGGAATCGTTTCAGCCACGATATACTTTCGGTCATTGGTTAGGGTTATCACTGTATCAGGATTTGCTTCTATCGATTCGATTAGCTCTGAATTCAGAACGAATTCAGCACCCTTGAGTCGATGCAAGACTACCATAACTACTTATGTCTATCGACGATGGTCCGAATTTCGTTGATGAATTTTTCGTTGGTAAATCGAGCTATGGACCGGGCAAAATCTTCCTTTTTGAAAGAAAGCGACTCGGACTCTTCTATAGCAGCCAAGAGGGACTCCACGGTCTGGTTTGGGAAAAAAACCCCAGTTTTTCGTGGGATGACTGTCTCAAGAGCCCCTCCCTTCCCGTAAGCGATCACGGGGGTTCCGTAGCTTTGTGCTTCTACTGGGGTGATCCCAAAGTCTTCTAGTCCAGGAAATACAAATCCTTTTGCGGACTTATAGAGATTTTGGACTTCTTCTCTCGAAATGCCTTGTTTCCATTCTATATTTGATGGGAGGTTTCGAACTAACTTAGCTTCTCTCTGTCCTCCTCCAACTAATACCAGCTTTCTCCCATTTTTTCGGAATGCCTCTATCACCAGGTCAATTCTTTTGTACGGTGCGAATGCTGAAACCACAAGGTAAAAATCCTTCTTCTCGGTTTTGGGAATTTTGTGGGATGCAGAAAGACAAGGTGGATGGATCACTTTGGAATCTCTTCTATAATATTTTTTGATTCTTTGGGCCACAAAATGGCTGTTTGCAATAAATTCATCAACCCTATTAGAAGAGACGCTATCCCATTGCCTCAGTTTGTGAGAAAAGTAATGTAATAAAAAAGGCTTTAGACCTGAAGATTGTGGGAAGTATTCGTAGTACATATCCCAAACATAACGCATGGGGGAATGAATATAGCTTATGTGAGGCGCTAAAGGAGGAGGTATTATTCCTTTCGCTACGCAATGGGAGGAACTAAATACTAGATCGTAACCTCTCAAATCAAAAGACTCAATTGCCATTGGAAAAAAAGGCAAATAACTTCTATAATATTTTTTTTTGAAAGGAAGCCTATCTGTAAAAGCCGTGAAAATTTTGCGATTTTCTATTCTAGCATTGAGTTTGCCTTTGGAGTAGAACAAAGTGAACAGATCAGCACTCGGAAAAATTTGGAGAAGATGATCGAGAACAACTTCACCGCCCCTCATTCCAGTGAGCCAATCGTGAATGATAGCTACTTTCAACGATTGCCCTGGAGAGAGGTTCCGATCGGTCTGCCAGAGAGAGTAGTTCCACCGATAAAAGAAGAGGAAATTAAGAATGGAATCGGGAATAGCGATTCTAGTTTTCTAGAGGATTCCACGTACCTCCTCCCATCTATCCCAAGATACTGAGCATCATTCACCGTTTCAAAAACGGATTCATACATTTCTTGCGAATTGATCAATTTTGGAATTGTTCCTTTCTGTCCATTTAATTTATCCGAGATGCGAGCAAGGTCCCTTGTGATATTTCTAAGATCTTCCCTATTTTCTTTCAAAACTCCGGATGCTTCTTTGAAAAAATCATCGAAGTATTTCACCGTAGGAAACATCACTTTATCCTCGGTCTCATCTAAGGATTTTGGATAGGTTCTTTCTCCTCGAAAGGATCCAGGGTGAATGTTGATAACTCTTCCTGAAAAAAGAGTCTTGGTTTGGAATTCCACATTATAGTTATCCCAAAGAGAAACCGGTTCTTGGAGAGAAACTTCTACTCGAAGAATTTTTGTAAACTGCGGATCCAAAAGATTTTTATTAGGGATTTTTGAGGCTTCAACGGCCTCGATCCTGGAAATGAATCCTTTTTTTATTCCCAAAATTCTGACATCATTTCCTTCCCTTAGCCCATCTACTCTTGAAAAGTAGAGGTCCAGTTTGTAAGGAAATTGCTTCTGGGTTTGCGATTTGGCAAAAGCAGTGGCTTGGAAAACCCAAAGAGAAAAAACCAAAAAGCCAAAACCTAGACCCAACCTAAGAGAAACAGAGTCCATTTCATCGATTTTGACTCAAAAAGAAAGGCTTGGCAATTCGTTTTTCCTCAACAGTCATGGAAGGAATGAAAGCTGTCACCCTTGTTAAGTACGATTCTGAGAAGCCACTTTTGGAGTGCCGAGAAAGGGAACTTTCGCCCTTGAAGCCTGGTGAGGTCCAGATTCGGTTGCATGCCTCTCCAATCAATCCGTCTGACCTAATGTTCTTGCGTGGACTTTATGGCATCAAAAAGAAAGCTCCCGTAGCAGCGGGCTTCGAGGGTAGCGGAACTATCACAGGGCTAGGAGAAGCAGTGACTCAGTTTCGAGTTGGGGATAAGGTTTCCTGTGTTTCAGGTTTTCAAGATGGAACTTGGGCGGAAGAATTTCAAACTGGAGTAGAGAACTGCATTTTACTAAAATCTAACGTTAGTCTTGATCAAGGAGCTACTTTTTTTGTTAATCCAATGACTGCATGGGCTATGGTTTCTCAGGGACAAAGAGAGGGACATACTGCCTTTGTTCAAACAGCTGCAGCAAGTGCTTTAGGAAAAATGGTAATTAGGCTATGCCATGCTAAAGATATCCCTCTCATCAATTTGGTAAGACGAAAAGAACAAAAAGAGGATTTGGAAAAAATCGGAGCTCAAAATGTCTTAATCACAACAGAACCAAACCATGAAAAAGAATTTTACAAACTAGCGAAAAAGCTGACAGCTACCTATGCTATGGATGCTGTAGCGGGACAGCAAGCGACCCAATTGGTAGAATTACTGCCTTATGGGTCAAAAGTAGTTTGCTACGGAGCATTGTCAGAAGAAACATTTCAAGTGAACTCTGGAATCATTTTATTCCAGAAAAAAAGGATAGAAGGTTTTTGGTTGAGCTCCTGGATTTATGACATTGGTTTAGAAGATTTTCAAAAAGAAGCTGTGAAAGCCCAAGAATACATTGATTCTATATTTTTCTCTGAAATCCACAAGAGATTTCAGCTCAATGATTTTGAGTCTGCGATTTCCTATTACAAATCAAATATGAGCGCAGGGAAAGTGGTTTTTATTCCTTGAAAAAGTCTCTAATTTTTTTGTTCCTGCTTGTTCTGACAACTTGGAATTGTTTTAACAATGTCAAAAAAAATGTAGAGAGACTCAAAGATTGTCAATTTCAGTTAATTAATGTTAGTATAAAAAAGTCAACAACGCGCTCTGGAATGCTTTTACCGAATTTAGAAATCAGCCCGATTATAGAAATTCGCAATCCCAATGAAGAATCAGTAGAACTTTATGCCTTTGAATTGGAATTGTTCTTTTTAACTAATCAAGAGAAAGAATTTTTAGGAAAAATGAAAAATACTGAGTCCATAGCCATTCCAGCTAATGAAAGTAAAATTGTATCATTTGTCTTGGATTTGAATTCAGATGAGTTTTTGGAAAGCAAAATTTTGACTTTAGGTTTGAAATTGCTCGCAGCGGCATCCAGAGGAGAGGATTCAGAATTTGCCTTGGAGGGAACGGTTTCTTTGGACTCGGGCTTTGGCAGTATATCCATTCCGATTAAGGAAAATCGAAAGATAAGAATTAGGTAGTGGCTTTCAGACTCCTTCCCTTTCCTTATTGGCTGGTATTCCCTTTTCTGATTCTAGCAAATTGCATTTTACAAAACTCTGATTTATTTTATGAGCCAGGCGAGGCCAATGCCAAAATCATTGCTGAATTTGCTTTGAAGGATACTTCCTGTGGCACCTCCCACCGAATCACTAATTTTCTTTTTTCTAGAGCAAAAGCAACTGATGTCGATGGTTGTATTGAGGCAATTCGTTTGAAATCCTGTTCAAATTGGAACGTTCCTGATCCAACTCCTGATAGGTGTAAATCGATCAATTTGAATTTATGACCATTCCTTGGCGTTATGTTTTCAGCTTGTCTCCCACCGAGATGTGGATGTTTGCCATTCTTTTTTTTGTAGGGGCCATATTACTATTGTTTAGCTCCTTAAGAAGAAAGCCAAAAAAAATCAAAACCAAGGATGAGTCACTTCCCTCCGAGACTTTGCTTTCAAAGAAAAAGGAAAAATCCAAAAAGCCAAACATCAAAGTGACGGAAATTTTCGATTACAATGGCATAAAAATTCTTCATGAAGAAGGAAATTATTTAGTCAACGACCGTGGAGTCATTTACAACTATTCGACATGGGAATCTCTTCCCAAACGATACCAGAGCATGGTGTTGGAATTAGACCAAAGGAGCCAGGGAGCAAAAGGCGAGGATTACTTCCTTGAAATGATCAATGGTTACTATTATATCTCCGAACCAAATGGCAAAAAAAAGAGGTACGATTCCAAGGCGGAAATTCCCGCAAAAATTCGAAAAGCAGTGGGACTCGAATAGGCTAATCTAAAACCCTACAGGAATCAAGATGGAGCAACAATGGAACTGGAACTTGAAAATCCACTACCAAGATTCGTTGATTTTTTTCTGCCTTCTTGCAGTATCTTTTCCGGAGGTCTGCGGAGATCCCAAACTAAGCCCACCCAACTCATTGATTTTAAGATATAGTAGCTAAGATCTATTTCGTACCAGTAGAAACCCTGGTTAGCCGAACTACAATAGTAATGGTGGTTGTTGTGCCATCCTTCTCCCATAGTCAGCAAGGCTAACCAAAAATTATTTTTGCTAGTGTCTCTTGTTTGAAACCGAACCGATCCATAGACGTGAGCCAACGAGTTGATTGTCCATGTTGCATGTCCCAAAAAGAAAGTAGCTACAGCATATCCATATACTAAATAACCCCATCCTCCAAGCAAATATAGAACTACTGAAAAGATGAGTGGAGGAATCCAATGGTATCTATCTATCCATCTCAATTCAGGATACTTGTAAAAATCAGGTATCAATCTTGGATCGTAATCATTGTATTCATCTCGAAGGAACCAGAACATGTGCGAATACCAAAAACCTTTCTTAGAAGGAGAGTGGATATCTTTGTCTGTATCAGAGTATTTGTGATGGTTTCTGTGGTGAGCCGCCCACCAAAGAACACCTTTTTGCATGGCCATGCTTCCAATCCATGCCAATACGAACTGAAAAATTCGAGAAGTTTTGTAGCTGGAATGAGAAAAGTAGCGGTGGTAAGCTGCAGTAATTCCAAACATTCGAAGGAAGTAGGAACCTAAAGCTACCCAAAGTAGTTCCCATCGAAAGGGAACCGTGAAAATCGTCAAAACAGTGGAAGATACCAGGAAAAAGAGAATCAAAAACAAGAAAGGAGCTTTTTGTTTAACTATAGGTTCAATTGGTTTCGTTTCTAGCATATTCTGTATGGGCAAAAACGGGTGACATGGTTGCATTTTTTTTTCATTTTCTTCGCCCGTCGATTGCCCATCTTGTCCCTAAGTCTTATGACAAGTCGAATCGTTGTTCAAAAGTATGGTGGTACTTCCGTAGGGGATACCTCTAAAATCAAAAATGTCGCCAACCGAATTCGGAAATACCACGAAAAAGGGGACAAGGTGGTGGTCGTAGTCTCTGCAATGGGACATACTACGGATGAGTTGATTTCCCTTTCAGAAGAAATTTCTCAAAATCCCCCGAAACGGGAGATGGATATGCTTCTTTCCACAGGGGAGCAAGTGTCCATCGCATTGCTTGCGATCGCTCTGAACGAAATCGGAGTTCCTGCCCAGTCTTTTACAGGTTCCCAAATTAAAATCATGACAGATGGAAACTATTCTAATGCAAAAATTGAAATGATTGATAGACGCCGACTCGATGAAGCCTTAGGCAAAGGAAATGTGGCAATTGTAGCTGGATTCCAAGGGATTGATAAAGAGGAAAATATCGTTACTTTAGGCCGAGGTGGTAGCGATACTTCAGCTGTGGCACTAGCTGCTGCACTGGGCGCGGAGGAATGCGAAATTTACACGGATGTAGATGGAGTTTACACTGCTGACCCTCGTAAAATCCCGCAAGCCAAAATGCACAGTAAGATTACCTACGAAGAAATGCTCGAACTTGCCAGTTTAGGTGCTGGAGTTCTCCATTCCAGAAGTGTAGAGTTAGCTATGAACTACAATGTTGTAATACATGTTAGATCCAGTTTTCATGAAAGAGTGGGAACTCTAGTTATGAGTGAGGAAAAAATTATGGAAAAGATAAAAGTTAGCGGAGTTACTAGCAAGTCAGATCAAGCCCGAATAACAATTCCTGATGTAAAAGACAAACCAGGAATCGCGGCAGAACTCTTTATGCAGTTAGCTAAAAAAGATATAATTGTAGATGTTATAGTACAATCATCACCAAAGGATGGAATTAATACAATCTCATTCACAATTGCAAAAAAGGATCTCATCCCGGCAAAACAATTGGTTGAAGCTTATGCGAAAGAACATGGGAATGGAAGAGCCGAGTTTGATGAAGATATATCTATAGTTTCTGCGGTAGGTGTTGGTATGAAATCTCATGTAGGTGTGGCAGCCAATATGTTCCAAGCACTAGCATCGAAAAATATAAATATCGAGATGATATCAACTTCAGAAATTAAAATTAGTTGTGTTATCAAACAAGCTCAAGCAGAGGAAGCCGTTAGGGTCTTGCATGCGACTTTCATTGGCTAATCCATTGCGGTTCATTGGGCTTTGTATTCTTGCTTTTTTATTTGGTGCTCAGTGCAACCTCTACTCTTATGAATCATTAAATCAGGTTTTAGCTATTGTAGGAAACAAATCTATCAGCCAACTAGACTATGAATCTGGCTTGGAGAAGTACAAATTAGCTTCCAGATACATCGCTCAATCCAAGAAAAAAGGATCCCTCCATTCTCAAGTATTGGATTTTTTAATTGACAGAGTAATTGTCGATATAGTGGCAGAAGAAGAATCCATACAAGTAAATGAGAAACGAATGGATTTAGAAGTCCAAAAAAGAATGGAAAATGCAGGAGCTTCTGATTTGGAGCAATTTAAAAAAATTATATTCCAACAATACGGTAGTTCTTACGAGCAATGGTATGAAGATCTTCCTTTCCAAATCAAAAAATCACAACTACTTCAAATAAGGGTATCACCTTCTTTACCATCAGAAGCCGAAGTTCTGAATTGGTACAACAAAAATAGAGCCAAGGTTGGCTCCGAATTTAAATTTAGAGAGTTTGTTATTTCACCAGTTACTGGAACGATAGATGAAGAACAAAAAATTTTTGCAGAGATGAATGAAATACGCGGAAAATCAATCAAAGATCCAAGCTTTTTTAAATTAGTTGCCAGTGGACCGAGAAATGATACAAAATTCAAAACTACTGGTGGTCTCATAAATTGGATTTCCGCATTTGAAATATACAAAACTCAGCCTGTTACTGCTTCGATCTTGTCTCAAATCCCACAAGGAAAAATGTCTGAAGTTTTCCGAGATGATAAAAAAAGATATTGTCTTGTCATGGTTGAGGGAGTGAGGCCAACTCCTTTGGAATCCGTTCGCAAAGGAATACAGGGACTTCTATTTAGAGAAAGAGAACAAGCTTCCTTTGATGAATGGCTTGTAGGTATGCGAAAGACAACTGTAATTACAATTTTTGATCCAATCTATGCCAAAGAAAATAGCATTCTAAACCCAGAAGAAAAGTACAATTCTGACTGATGACGAATAAGCTCCAATACAATCCAAGCCTTCTTGCTATATACTTGGATGATACCAGTATATCATTTTTAGACAAAGCTCCTTTTTGGGAGTTTTGGATTCTTATGGCAAAAAAGATCCACTCTATCTTCCCAGCGCTTCCGATTTTTATAAGGTCAAAATATCTCAAAATCCCAGATGAAATTATAAAAAAAATCAATCTTACCATTGATCCTAACTCAAATACGGAATTGGAATTTTTACTTAAAGTGGGAGAAGCTCTACCTCCTTCAAAATTCCAAGATCCGGATTGGGATGAAATATGTTTTCTGTATCTTACTGGAATAAGTCCATTGCTAGATATTGATTTAACAAAGGAGCAATGGGATAGGCATAAAAGATTTTTTAGTCAGTATTCCTATAGTGAAAATATTCCCGAAGGATTAATTCCCAAAGTACTCACTCGGGAATTTTTGAGTAGTATACCAAAGACTGGCAACATCGAATCTCATTCATTTCTTTTAAAAAATATAAATCTATATGATGTTGATATATTTTTCAAATCACCAGACTTAAGACAGTATCGTTTAGATTTTAGAGATAGATCTTCACGAGATAGATTTTTATTAAAAAATTTCTTACTACATAGTGAGCAATTGATTTATGATCAAATTTTACCTACACTGGAAATACATCCGGAATGGTTTCGACCTTATCCTAGTTATTTAGAATGGGAAATTTACCAAGGTTGTGAAAAAAGCTGTACTTTCTGCCCAAGACAAAGCATGGATTTGAGTAAAGATGGGACTAAAGTTACTCTCAAAGAAGTTGAAGAATTCTTAGAAAAATTAGAAGATTGGCATCCAGGTACAATGACTGTTTCTCTTGGTGGAAATGGAGAACCTTTTCTTAACCCAGATGTTTTCCATATTTTGGAAAGACTTACAAAAAGTGAGATTGTTACGGAATTGATAATTGAAACAGCACTTTATACTAAAATTTCCGAGTTCAAAGAATGGATTTCAGCAATTCCTGAGATCCAAAAAAATAAAATATGTTTGATTGTGAATCTTTCAACCTTGATACCTGAAAGATATTTGGACCTATATGGAACTGGTTCATTGGAATCAGTTTTGGACTCAGCCAAGTCCCTGCTACCGATACTTGGAAAAGAAAAACTTCTCATTCAAATGCTGAAAATTATGGAAGTTCATGATGAAATCGAAAATTTCTTTAATTCACTCGAAAAGTTAGGTTTCAGCGTAATCTTACAAAAGTACAATCGATTTGCAGGTAGAATGATAGAAAAACGTGTGAGTGATTTGACCCCAATCAAAAGAGAATTTTGTTGGCATTTGGTCCGAGATTTGTATTGCAATGCAGACGGCAGTGTATCCTTGTGCAAACAAACTTTTGACCAATCAGCGGGAAATTGGAAAACTGAAGAATTGAGTGAAATATGGGAAAGGGGATACGAAGCTTACACCAAGTCTTTTGTAGGAAAGCATCAAAATACAAACCTCCCTTGTATTGCATGTGATGAATGGTATACCTTCAACGCCTAATCCCTTCGCTTTTATCCAAGCGAGGTTGGGTTCAACACGTCTTCCGAACAAAATCCTCTCAAACTTTCCTTTTCCAAATGAACCTGAAACTACAGTTTTAGATCATATTTTTAAAAGATTATCCAAGCTTTTACCTTCTGACCAAATAATTTTTCTTATACCAGACTCGGATTTTATTCTTAGAGATAAGTTAAAGGAAAAAGGTTATTCTGTATTTTTGGGTTCTGAATCAGATGTTTTAGATAGATTTTCAAGATGTGCTAATTTCTATGAAGCTGATCATATCTTCCGTTTAACAGGAGACAATCCATTTTTGGATCTCAATTCAATAGAACTTTTATGGGAAGCAATGTTTCATATACGTAATCCATTGTATTGCATCGCAATGAGCGGCTTACCGTTAGGGATGGGAGTTGAAGCATTTTCCAGAGAGACATTGAAAGCGAAACCGGATTCTGGATGGTTGCCTTATCACAAGGAACATGTAAGTCTCCATGCAAAAGAAAATCCAAATCAATTTCAAATTAAAAAATTCAGTCCTCCTTTTTTATCAGATGAGGATCAATTATTATCAGCTTCGATTAGGATGACTCTTGATGAACCTTCGGATTTAAAACTTTTAGATATAATCTGGCAATATTTTAAAGATTCTAGCCCATTTTTCGGAGTAAAAGAATTACTCCAATTTTACCTCAAAAATCCCAACAATTTTGAAATAAATAAAAATGTAGAGCAAGTGAAATTTGATCTTCCAAAGCCAAAGAATTCGAGTACCAACTTAGGTATATTATATGGAAAACCAGAGAAATTAGGTTACGGACATTTTGTTCGATGTCAATCTTTGTCCATAGAATTGCAATCTCAAAACTGGAATGTAAGATTAAGCGATACATCGGAAAAATTCAAAGAAATGGATAAAATCATAGTTGATGCGAGAGATACTATTGAAGCATCAAAAAGTTCTATTTTCATAGATAGAGGAAAAAAAGATTATTACTTTTTACCCCACCCTGATTCCTTAGGGTCTAAAAATTATTTTTATTCCTCTCCTATTTTAGAATGGTTTTTGTCTAGTAAAAAAAGTATAATAAAAAAAAATCAAACTATTTTATATTTAGGAAATTTAGATATTCATCAAACAAAAATGATATTAGCAATGATCCCAAAGAATAGAGAATTGATACAAATAGGTGGACAGCGAATAAATGATGATTCTAAATACTATCCTAGATTGACGAAAATTGAATATTATAGACTATTGAAAGAATCAGATGAAATGATCACTTATTATGGACAATCTTGTTTTGAAGCAATGTATTTAGATAAGGCTGTAGCCCTCTTTTCAATGACTGATGATCATGAAATGTTGGCTAATTATGCTAATAAAGAATTTGGAGTTTCAAATTGGGGTAGAATTCCAAATCTAACATATTCTAAGCCAATGAAACCATTTTTTATTCCCCAAAGGAATGCACAAAAAAATTTAATTCAGAGCATAAATGAAGAATTTAATAGTTATTAATACTTTGGTAATATTTACCTTTTCTCTATACTCGGAAGAGAATAAAATTCTTGAATTGTCTGAGAAAGATTTACTTCAGGCCAAAGTGATTCAAGAAACTGTCGGTAGAAATATTATCAATGCACTCAGACAGGGAAGGTTTCTGTTTGCCGAAACAGAATGGAAAAAAATTGAAAATTCACCAATACAAGAAGCTGAATATCACTACCTGAAAGGGATCCTTCTTTATTCGCGGCTAGAATGGAGTGATGCAAAAGCAAATTTTATCAAAGCTTTAGTATTAGATTCGAATCATGAAGCAGCAGCATTCAGTCTGGGAATGACCTATGCCCAGGAAGACCAATGGGCAAAGGCAAAGCAATCTTGGAGTCAAGCCTTGGACCTTTCCCCTTACAACCCATTTTATTACTACAACATCGGAGTAGCACATTTTGTGTTGGGTGAATGGGATAAAACAATTGTGTCCTTAAAAAAAGCAGAGGAATTCAAACCAAACTATTATGAATCGAAATCCTTATTGGCGCAGGCCTATTTAGAATCAGGAGATTGGGAAGAGGCTGTTAAAACATTACAATCTATTTTGGAAACGGAACCCAAGAATGATAAGGCAAACAATGTGATGGGAAGAGCTATTTACTTGAATTCACACGATTCCAAAAAGGCCTTGCTTTTCTTAAAAAATGAAAGAATTTTGGGCTGGCGTGATAAAAAAATATACGCTCGTTGCTATGCAGAATTACGCAATTGGAAAAAGGCAGAGTCAATCCTTAGGTATGTTGCTTATAGCCCCTTTGCAGACTCATCCGATGAGGAATTGTATTTAAATATCTTACTTAGCTTAGGTTGGGAAGAAAAGGCAAACGAATACTTTAGATTTGCAGAAAACAAAGGGAATCAAAGTTCAGCTTTAGCTAGTTCTTACAGAAAATTGCTTTCTAGTCACGAAGGAAAATTTCTACTATATCACTATTATAAGACTCGTTAATTGGATATTTTAGGATTAGAAAATTTCCATTCTACCGCAACACGAATCAGTTTTTCATTATCTTGAATATTTAATTTCGATTTGATTCGAGATCTAAGTGTCTCGATTGTAGAGGAAGCTAAGTTCATATTTGAGGCTATGTCTTTGACTGGCATCCCATCTCCAAACATCAGGAAGACTTCTAATTCTCTATTAGATAGTTTATCGATTGGATCTCTTTCTTCTTTCTGGGAATTGCGGTACAGGTGCCCCAAAAGTCTAGTAGCTTGAGAAGAACTTACAAAATAATCTCCTTGAAGCACTATTTGAATAGCTTCTATGACTTGAGTAGTTGTATCTTCTTTGAATACATACCCCATAGCTCCTAATTTGAATGCCCTGTCAACAAAGGTGTCATCAGTTAACATACTCAAAATTATAACTGATAAATTAGGATGAGCTGCTCTGAGTTTCTTCAATAATTGAAGTCCATTTTGGTTTTGCTTCAATTGGATATCAACTAAAACTAGATCAGGTTGTAGTTTCTCTATATCTTCTAAAGCTTTTTCCACATTATCGGAGTTACCGATACAATTTAAGTCTTGTGATTGAGAAATGAGATTCCTAAGTGCATCTACTACCAGCGGATGATCGTCTACGATGTAGATCTTTTTCCTCATTCCTTCAAGAATCCTTCAAAGCATTGATCATTTCTTGTGTTGCTTTTTTGCCATCACCAAAAAGCATCAAACAGTTTTCCGCAATAAAAAGTGGATTTGGGACTCCAGCAAATCCTGCACTCAAAGATCTCTTGATCACTACTACTGTTCTAGCTTTATCCACGTCCAGGATTGGCATCCCCGCAATTGGAGATTTGGGATCTGTTTTAGCCAATGGATTGGTTACATCATTGGCCCCATTGACAATCACTAAATCAACATTTTGAAATTGAGAGTTAATTTCGTCCATTTCTTTTAATTTGTCATAAGGGATATCTGCCTCAGCTAACAACACATTCATATGTCCAGGCATCCTCCCTGCAACAGGGTGAATTGCAAAACTCACATCGATTCCTCGGGCAGTTAGAAGTTGGTACAAATCTCTAACAGTATGCTGGGCTTGAGCAACTGCCATTCCATATCCTGGAACGATTACAACGGAACGAGCCATGTCCAAGAGCATCGCAACTTCTTCTGGGCTCGTAGTTTTCGTTTTTCCATGGTAAAAGCTTCCGTCATCCTTGGTCTCGGAACTTACCGCCCCAAATCCACCAAATAGAACATTGGTCAAACTCCGGTTCATCGCTTTGCACATGATTTGTGTGAGAATGATTCCAGATGCACCAACTAGAGAACCAGATACAATTAAAACATTGTTGTTTAAGACGAATCCTGTGGCGGAGGCCGCTATTCCACTATAGGAATTGAGAAGGCTAATTACCACAGGCATATCGGCACCACCTATCGGAATCACGAGCAGGATTCCAAGAAAACAGCTCAAGGCACCTAGTGCCCAGTAGAGATTCTCCGCATCGGGATTCAATACACTTAGAATTCCCAAAATTGTTATTAGAATTGCCACTAAAATTTTTACTATTTGATCAGCAGGGTACCTAACAGACTTTTCTGTCAAAATTCCTTGAAGCTTTCCAAATGCTACCAAACTACCGCTAAATGTAATACCACCTATGATTGCGGATAAGGCAGTAGAAACAATTTCCTGATATGTGATATCCAGTGGAACACGTAAGTTAGATAATTCTAGTTGTCCGCCAGCTACCAGTACCGAAGCTATTCCTCCAAATCCATTCAATAGAGCTACGAGTTGGGGCATTGCGGTCATTTGAATATAAATAGCCAATAGAATTCCAATCACCGAGCCAATTAAGATACCTGCTATGATCCATTCGTAACTGAGAATGCTTTTGTCAAATAGAGTTGCCACGACGGCAATAAGCATTCCCAGTGCTCCAAGTGCATTTCCTCGGACAGCCGTCTTAGGATGAGAAAGAAGTTTCAATCCCATAATGAACAAAACAGATGCTAAGAGATAGGAAAGGTTTAGTATATTGCTTTGCATGCTCAATCCTTCTTCTTAAACATGCCTAACATTCTTTGGGTCACCAAAAATCCCCCAACGACATTGATTGTGGCAAAAACTACCGAGGCAAATCCCAACAATTTGGTAATATTAGTTTCTTGAATTCCAGCGGAATAAAGGGCTCCAATCAGTGTTATTCCAGAAATGGCATTGGAACCAGACATCAAAGGAGTGTGCAGGATCGGAGGTATTTTTGTGATGATTTCGAAACCAACAAAAATCGCTAATATAAAGATCGTGAGAGCTGTAACAAAAATTTCCATATAATATGAACAGATTCACAGGAATCAAATTTCCCAAAATCAAATTTCAATTTCTTTTTAAAATCTGATCACTGAGAGTTTCTGAAACTGACCTGTACTTTACCTCCATTTTGAGACTTTTTTCGTTATTAAAATAAAACTCTTGTCCAAGATTTTTTTGGAGAAATTCCCAATTTAATCTCAATAAGAGCCCAATCAAATAATAAAATCCATTCGGCAGCTCTCTTGGAGCTATGGGAAATTTTGCTCCAAACTCGGACTCAATGATTCTTGAGAGTCCAAGCATCGAAAGAGTTTCCATTGATAGGACAAACGACCTATTGCCGATTCGCTTTCTAAAGCAAGCTCCATGAACTTTGTATCCTTTTTCCAAGGCATATCATACTTCCCAGGAGGCAATGTAACCAGAGGCGACTGTGATGCCATTGCATTGGTGTTTCACAAAACCATCATTGATTTGCTCAAAGTTTTGTGCGACAAAATGATACAAATCAAGGGATAATTTCTAAATAACTCTAAGGTCAAATTTATCGATCCATAACTCCTGCTTCCAGAAAACCCTTTTGTCGCAAGAAGCAAGCATCACAGAGGCCACAGGGTTTGTTACCTGTGGGTTCGTAGCAAGAGTGAGTGAGTTTAAAAGGTACTCCAAGCTCAACCCCGATTTCTACTATTTCCTTTTTAGTTTTGTGAAGAAGAGGTGTTCGAAGCAGGATTCTTTCTGAATTTACAGGTCCAACTTTTGTACCTATATTGGACATTTCTTGGAACTTGGAAATAAATTCTGGTCGGCAATCTGGATAACCTGAATAATCCAATGCATTGACTCCTATGAAAATTTCAGAGTAGACGAGACCTTCCGCAAGAGAAAGCGCGAATGACAAAAAAAGTATATTTCTTCCAGGAACATACGTTTGTGGGATTTGATTGATTTTTTTAATCAAGGCCTTTGGATTTTTCCTTACTGGAATTTTTGGATCAGTGAGTGAACTTCCTAAAAAAAAATGCGGATCAATTTTTTGAATCCTATGTTCGATATTCAAAATTTTTGTTAGCTTCCTACTGCATTTCAATTCAAATTTATGCTTTTGGTTATAATCGAAAGATAGGGCAACGATTGGTAATTTCTTATACCCTAACTTTTCGTATTCCTTTTTGGCGATGTAAAGACAGGTTGCGCTATCCAGTCCTCCTGAAAGTAAAACAACAGCCCCCTTTTCTTTACGCTGGGTTTGGGCCACGGTAAACGCAGGAACTCGTACAAGTTTCATACACAATGATTTTGTGAAGGAGAGGAAGTTTTGGTTGGATTTTTTTCCACAGCCAAATTGCAATTTTTTCGCTCGTTGGGTTTTCTAGACCTGGAACATCGTTAAGAACATAATGATCCAATTCGCTTTCGATGATGGGTTTGACAATACTCTTGAGATCGGCAAAATCCATAATCCAACCCGTTTTTTGGTCAATGTTTCCTTTCAAGACCACGGAAAACCGAAAACTATGTCCATGCATCCTTCTGCATTTGTGTCCATCTGGGACATTGGGCAAGAAGTGGGCAGCTTCGAAGCCAAAAGTTTTGGATAGTTCGAGTTCTTCCAATTCCTATTCTTCCACAGAGTACTCAGCAAAAAGAGACTTTTGATTGCCAACATGATCCTGAAACTCTACGGGATATTTTGCAGTAAAACAAGCATCGCAAAACCCACCACCTTTGTGTCCTAATACAGCCCTGTTCATGGCTTCTAGAGAAAGATAGGCAATTGAATCCACTCTCAAATATTTTTTTATCTCATCTAATGTGTGGGTCGCGGCAATCAATTCTTTGTGTGTTGGAATATCTATTCCATAGTAACACGGTGAAATAGTGGGAGGAGCCGAAACTCTAAAATGGATTTCTTTTGCGCCCGCATTTCTAATCATTTTGATAATCTTTCTACTAGTCGTTCCTCGCATAATGGAATCGTCGACGATAACAACCCTTTTCCCGTTTACTACTTCTTTTACAACATTGTACTTGATCTTGGCTCCAAAATCTCTAATTTTTTGGTCTGGCTCTATAAAGGTTCTACCTATGTAGTGGGAACGAATCAAACCAGACTGGTAGGGAATCTTTGATTCTTCGCTATAGCCCAAAGCCGCTATGTTGGCAGAATCTGGAACTGGAATCACTACGTCTGCCACAACAGGCAAAACTCTGGCAAGCTGGATGCCCAATTCCTTCCTTACTTTATAAACGGATTCGGAAAAGATTTGGGAATCCGGTCGTGCAAAGTAGATGTATTCAAAAATACAAAGGCTTGGCTTGGGTGCTTTCGGAAAAGGGTAAAGGGATCGGATCCCAAAGCGATCTACAACCACCATTTCGCCAGGCTCCACATCTCTAAGATACTCTGTCTCAGTGATGTCAAAAGCACAGGTTTCGGATGCAAAGACAATGGCCCCGTCTTTTCTTTTGCCCATTACCAGGGGGCGAAAACCATTAGGATCTCTGACCGCTATTAAGTGTCTAGGAGTTAGGACTAACAGAGAATAAGCCCCTCTAACCTGATTCAAAGAATCGCACAAAGCCTGCAATAGATCAGAGTGCCCACTTTTTGCCATTAAATGAACGATTACCTCGGAATCCACG
>Ga0169931_10001674_pt1 | contig 36486 bp, 26 predicted proteins | sample Kivu_15m_20L_FD_129675 | JGI IMG/M metagenome (GOLD analysis project Ga0169931, IMG submission 129675) | Freshwater microbial communities from Lake Kivu, Western Province, Rwanda to study Microbial Dark Matter (Phase II) - Kivu_15m_20L... | ecosystem: Environmental > Aquatic > Freshwater > Lake...
AGTTGCCGAGCGACTGTTGGCGGCGATCATCGATTCGCGCACCACGCCCGTCGCGGTCGAACTACTCAGCGGCCCGATGTGGCGTGAACATCCCAGCCTCGGCGTTCTGACCCCTGGTAGCATGGGCCGCCTGGTCGTGGCCCTCGAAGGCACCACGCCCGAAGTCGACTGGATGCTCGGGCAACTGGCCGCCGAAAGGCGCGAACTGGACGTGCCGACCGCGCACGTGATTTCTGGCGACGCGGCGACCAGGCTGTGGGAAACGCTCAACGAGTTTCCCGGCTTCCCAGACGCTCCGCTCGTGCTCAAGGCCAGCGTGCCGCCAAGCCGAGTGACTGAATTCATCGCCACGGTGCAAGCGGCCGATCCGAAGGCTTCAGTCCAGGCCCACGCCGGCAACGGCATCGTCATCGCCCGCTTCGAAGGGTTTGCTCCGGGCGACATTTCCAGCACGGTGCTCGGCCGCCTGCGACCCGCCGCGCAGCTTTCGGGCGGCAGCGCGATCGTGCTATCGAGCAACGTCGAGGGCTGGACGCGTCAAGCCTGGTGGGGCGGCATCGGCGCGGCCGCTCCCTGGATGCAGAAGGTCAAACAACAATTCGATCCTGGCAATCTGCTCAACCCTGGCCGCTTTGCCTACGATAGTACTGGCGCTTAAGCTCCTCACGCAGAAACCATGACACAGCACGCCACCGACGCCGAAGCCTCGCCCACGCCGACCAATCCCGGCGCCGGCATCGACTACGGCCTGTTTCTCGACTGCGTGCACTGCGGACTTTGCACCTCGGCCTGTCCGACTTACGTTGAGACGGGCAACGAGAACGACAGCCCGCGCGGCCGCATCTACCTGATGCGCAATGTGACCGATGGACGGCTCGATCTCACCCACGAGGTGCGCCGGCACCTGGAACTCTGCCTCGACTGCCGGGCCTGCGAAACTGCCTGCCCCTCCGGCGTGCAATACGGCAAGCTCATCGAGCCGTTTCGCGTCGCGATGGAAACGGGCGCCGCCAACAGCAAATCCCACGACTGGTTCCATCGCTGGATTCTGTTCCGCCTGTTTCCATATCCGAAACGCTTGCGATTAGCGCTCGCACCGGCGCGGATCGCTCAGACGCTGCGGCTTGATCGTGCCGCCCGCTCGCTGGGGCTGTTGCATCTACTGCCGTCGCGGCTTAAGCAGATGGTTGACATGCTGCCCCCGCTACCGGCCCGGCAACCGGCGCTGCCGGAACTACTGCCGGCGATTGGCAAACGACGCGCTCGCGTGGCGCTGTTCACCGGCTGCATTGGCGATGCGATGTTTCAGCCCACCAATTGGGCGACCGCCCGCGTCCTGCAAGAGAACGGTTGCGACGTGCTTGTGCCGCGCCTGCAGGCCTGCTGCGGCGCAATCCACTTTCACGCTGGCAGCAGCGAGCCGGCCCGCGAATTTGCCGATGCCAACGTCGCGGCGTTCAACGAGGATGACGTCGACGCCGTGATCGTAAACATCGCCGGCTGCGGTGCCATGCTGAAGGATTATGGCCATCACTGGCACGACATCCATCAGCCCAAGCGCGAGGCCTTCGCCCACAAAGTACGCGACATCAACGAATTCCTCGACGGGTTAGGTTTGATTGCACCCAAAGGCGAAATTCCCGTCACGGCCACCTACCACGACGCTTGCCACTTGGGACATGCCCAGAAGATTCGCGAGGCTCCGCGCCGCTTGCTCGCGCAGATCCCTGGCCTCAAACTGCGCGATTTGCCCGAAACCGAACTCTGTTGCGGCGCGGCCGGCACCTACAACCTCACCGAAACCGAGATGGCTGAGCGTTTGAGCAAGCGCAAGCTCGCCAACATAAAGAGCACTGGCGCGGAATGCCTGATCACGGCGAACGCCGGCTGCCAATTGCAGATCGCCCGCGAAGCCCGCGCCCAGGGCTATCCGCTGTGGGTCGTGCACCCGCTCGATCTCTTGGACATGAGCTATCGCAACGCGTACCAGCGGCGGTTGGGGCGGTAGGTTTGCCGCGAACTTTGGCCGATGGCGCGCTGTCGAGTCGGGGTGCCATTACCCGACATTCCGGAGCCCTCACCCATGTCCTCACTGGCCGTCGTCCGCCGCCTGCACGACCACCGCATGTGGGTCAATCACAAACTGCTCGATGCGGTTGAGTCGCTGCCGCCAGCGGCATTGCGCACGCAGCACCCGATCGGGCAGGGCAACCTGTGGCGTTCGCTGATGCACATGTACGCCGCCGAATGGTCCTGGCTCGAGGCTCTCGGCGGAAACGAATCTCCCGTGCTTCCCGGCGATCGGCCCGATGGTCTGCCGGGCAATCAGGAAGGCGAGGGGGGCGTGAAGTCACTCGCCGAGCTGCGCGTTGCCTGGGCCAAAGTCGATGAGGCCTGGAAAGAATGCCTGGCATCGCTCACCGAGTCCGACCTGGAAACGCCTGTCTACAAGGTCTCTTCCCTCCAGCAAACTCGCCAAGGATGCCGGCGAATCGACGTGCTTTTGCACGTTTGCACCCACGCCCACTATACGGCGGCCCAGACGATCAATATGCTGCGACAATCCGGTGCGGCATCGCTCCCCGATCCGATGCTGATCAGCCTGGCCCGCGCGGAGTTCCCAGCGACTTCCGCCTGACCACCAAGCGCACCGCATACCTGCCACCAGCAGCGCACCTTGGAGAACCATCGCAATGATTCGAGTGGGCATCGCCGGCATCGGCTTCATGGGCATGATCCATTACCTCGCCTACCAGAAGGTGAAGGGCGTGAAAGTCGTCGCGCTTTGCGAAACGCTCCGCGAACGCCTCGAAGGCGACTGGCGCGCGATCAAGGGCAACTTCGGCCCCGCCGGCACCATGATGGATCTCTCGGGCATGGCGAAGTACGACAAGCTCGAAGACATGCTCGCTGACGACAAGGTGGATGTCGTCGACATCTGCCTTCCGCCGGCGGCCCATGCGCCCGTCGCCATCAAAGCCTTCAAGGCCGGCAAGAACGTGTTCAGCGAAAAGCCGATCGCGCTTACCGCGGCCGACGCCACGAAGATGGTCAAAGCGGCCGAGACTGCCGGCAAGCAGTTGCTTATCGGCCAGGTCCTGCCGTTCTTTCCGGAGTATGCCTGGGCCTATCGCGCGGCCACCAGCGGCAAGTACGGCCGGCTGCTCGGCGGCCACTTCAAGCGAATCATCTCCGACCCGCAGTGGCTCAAGGACTTCTATGATCCGGCCAAAGTCGGCGGCCCGATGCTCGACCTGCACGTGCATGACGCCCACTACATTCGGCTGTTGTTCGGCATGCCGCGTTCGGTGGCGACCAGCGGCCGGATGCGCGGCGAAGTGGCCGAATACTTCGTCTCGCAGTTCACGTTTCACGACCCGCGACTCGTCGTCAGCGCACAAAGCGGTGTCATTCACCAGCAGGGCAGGGGGTTCTCCGCCGGTTTCGAAATCCATCTCGAAAAGGCCACGCTGCTGTACGACTTCTCCGTCATTGACGGCAAACCTGAACTCTCCGTTCCGCTCACCGTACTCCGAGCCGACGGCAAGGTCGAACGTCCCACGATGACCAGCAGCGATCCCGTCGATTCGTTCGTGGCCGAACTTGCCGAAGCGGCAAAGTCATTCAAGAGCGGCCGGCCTTCGGCGCTGTTGGACGGCCAGCTCGCGCGCGATGCGGTCGTGCTCTGCCACAAGCAAACCGAGTCGATCAAGAAGCGCAAGCCGGTGAGCGTGTAGCGAGAAGGGTCGGCTCCGCGAATTGAGTTGAGCGTCGCGCTTGCATTGCCTTCACAACCCGATGCGTGAGCGAGGCGAAGCACCCGGATCGCTCGACACTCCGTCCTCGCTCACGCGTCGGGTTATGATCGAGCGCCAGACCACCTTGGTACTGGAGTCTCGCGAACACTGCACTTCCACCGCTATCACAGGACACTTGGCAAACCAATCGCGGTCTTCGGGTCTTGGACTAACTATTATTCCGGCTGGGCAAAATCGCCTGTCGGCGGCTCTCCACGCGCGTCGCCAGGCCCCCTGTCCAGTGCGCGCATCGCGTGTATTCACTACCTGCGGCGCGCACCGCAAACCGCGCTTTTTCTGCCGTAAATCCTACGGCCGCCATGTTCTGCACCCCGTGGTATCGGGTGTACCGGATGTACGGCTGCGGCCTGCAAAAAATCTTTCGCGGCGTTTTTTGACCATCGCCAAATCGTGACCTATAGTAAATCTGGCCGGCGCCTCGAGACCCACCTAGCGCGGCTGCGCGTTTGTTTGACAACACGAGCGACAGCGAGCGGTCGAGCGCAGCGCGCTTCTCGCAAGACGCATCATAACGGAAGGCCCCATGCATAAGCTTAGCCAGCGGTGGTTTCTTCTTGCGCTAGTCCTGGCCTGTGTGGCGAATGTTGCCCTTGCGCCCGCGGCCCTGGGCCAGATTCAAATCGCTCCCGCTCCGCAGTCGGTCGCCGAGATCGAAAGCGTCATCGAGCGGGCCACCCGGCTCGAGTCCGAGCAGCGGTGGGGCGAAGCCCTCTCGATCTATGAAGAGGCCCTGCGCGAACACCCCGACCATTCCACCTTGGGCAATCGCCACAATCTGGCCAAGATTCACTACGACCTCACTCGCCGCTATAACGACTCCAGCTTCGTGCGGGCGATCAGCACGCTGGATGAGAAGCAAGCCCTTGGCATGTACTCGGAAGTACTTGTGAAGGTCGAAACGCATTACGTCACGGCTCCGAACTGGAACGCCCTGGTCAGCCGCGGCACGCAGGACTTGCAAATTGCCCTCTACCAGAAGCAGTTCGCCGGCCAACATCTTGCCGGCAAGTCGCGGGCGGAGCTCGATGAGTTCTCGCAGACGATCGGCCGCTGGCAGGCCGAGCGGAATATCCAAACCCGTCAGCAGGCGGTGGATACCGTCGCCGCGCTCGCGAACTTTGCCCAGCAGCGTCTCGGTATCCCGCGCTCGGCCGCCACGCTCGAGTACACCTGCGCCGCGATTGGCGCCTTGGATGCTTACTCTGCGTTCCTCACCAGCGACCAGCTCACCGACGTCTACTCGCAGATCGAAGGCAACTTTGTGGGTCTGGGCATCGAGCTCAAGGCCGACAACGGAGCCCTGCTGATTGTTGATGTCATTAATGGCAGCCCCGCCCAGCGGGCCGGCATCCGCAAGAACGACCGGATCATCGAAGTCGACGGACAGCCCACGTCGAAGTTCTCGACCGATCAGGCAGCCGACCTGCTGCAAGGCCCCGAAGGCAGCTCCTGCCAGGTGGTCCTGAAAAACGATGCCGGCCAGACCCGCAAACTCACCGTCCGCCGCGAGCACGTGGAAGTCCCGAGCGTGGACGACGTGAAGATCGTCGACCGCGACTTCGGCATCGGCTACCTGAAGCTCACCTGCTTCCAGAAAACGACCAGCCGCGACCTGGACGCCGCTCTCTGGAAGCTGCACCGCGAAGGCATGCGAAGCCTGATCATCGACCTGCGACGCAACCCCGGCGGTCTGCTCACGGCCAGCGTCGAAGTCGCCGACAAGTTCGTCGACGACGGCGTGATCGTCTCCACCCGCGGTCGCAGCCCGCTGGAAGACTACAACTACACCGCACATCGGGCCGGCACCTGGCGGGTTCCGCTGGTAGTGCTCATCGACGGTGAAAGCGCCAGTGCCAGCGAGATCTTCGCCGGCGCCATCCGCGACCATCGCCGCGGCACGATCGTCGGCCAACGCAGCTACGGCAAGGGTTCGGTCCAGGGCATCTTCCCGCTCTCGATCGCCGGCTCGGGCGTCCGTCTGACCACTGCCAAGTTCTTCTCGCCGAACGGCCACCCGATCAACATGGTGGGCGTGCAGCCGGACAACGTCGTGCAAGTCGCGGCCAAACCCGCTGCAGACGGAGCTTTGGACGCCGCCAGCGACCTGCTCGCGGACAGCGTGCTGAATGCTGGCATCCAGGCCGCCCGCCGCCAGACGGCCCAGCGGTAAGCCACGTCCAGTCAGTAATTCACCCAACGCAAACCCAGGGGGATGCTTTCCCTGGGTTTGCTTTTTGAACGGCGCTGCCGTCCGCACTCTCCCGGCCCCGACAGTCGCTTCCGGGGGTTGCTTTTCACGCACCGCCCGAGGCGATAGGATAATGCTCCAAGCGAAGTGGGGGCAAACCGCCCTCCCTGCGCCGCTTTCCCGCCCACGTTGACCTTCCGCTTACAGTCCTTCGGAGTGCGAACGCCCGATGCTGGCCGGCCTTGGAGCCTTGGTAAAGCAGCATAGCCGACTGGTGATCGCGGCCTGGCTCGGGCTGGCGGTCGCTCTGCACTTAATTGCTCCCCGCTGGAACGATGTCATCCGCGACGGCGACCTGGCGTACCTGCCTCATTCGATGCCCAGTGTGCGCGGCGTCCAGCTTCTGAGCGAGGCCTTTCCCGATGAGCGCGGCCGCAGCGAGATGGCAATCATTGTCGAGCGTCCCGGCGGGCGGCTTTCGACGCGCGACCTGCTTTGGTCCGATTCGCTCGCCGAGCGGTTTCGGTCCGAGGCCGAGCGGCTCGCGATTGCCGACGTTTGGAACCGCAACACCGACGTCGTGGGCGACAAACTCGTCAGCCGCGAAAGCAAGCACGGCCAGGCCGCCGTCACGCTGCTCAAGGTCCAGCACGAGTTCATGGCCACGGCCAATATGGGCCTGCTCGACGAAGTCCAGCGAATCGTCAGCACTGCGCGCGCCGACGCCCCCGCGGGGCTGAACGTCGGCGTCACGGGTTCGGCGGCCATTGGCGGCGACATGCTCGGCGCCGCCGTCGAAAGCATTCGCAACACCGAATGGACGACGGTGCTGCTGGTGGTCGTGATACTGCTGGTTGTCTATCGCGCGCCACTGATGGTGCTGGTGCCCCTCGTGACGATCGGCGTCTCGCTTGTGATCTCGCTCAACACGCTCGCCTTGCTCACGCAAATCAGCCGCTTGGAAGGATTCGACTGGTGGCGATTCAAGGTCTTCGCCACCACAAAGATTTTTGTCGTGGTCATCCTGTTCGGCGCCGGCACGGACTTCTGCCTGTTCCTGATCGCCCGCTATCGCGAAGAACTCGCTCGCGGACTGTCGCCACAAGCGGCCGTCGCCGAGTCGGTGTCGCGCGTGGGCGAGGCGCTGGTCGGCAGCGCGCTGACGACCATTTGCGGCCTGGCGATGATGTTCTTCGCCGACTTTGGCAAGTTCGCCAGCAGTGGCCCGGCCATCGCCGTGTGCCTGGTCATCACGCTCGCCGCTTGCTTGAGCCTGGCGCCGGCGCTGCTGGTAATCGGCGGGAAAGCCGTGTTTTGGCCATTTGCGATGCCTTCGGCCGCAGCACAAAAATCAACGCGCCGCTCGCCCGGTGAGCGATTCTGGAACTGGGCCGCCGGCGCGATCCTCTGGCGCCCCGGTCTGCTGCTCATCGCCACGCTGCTCCTGCTCGCGCCGTTTGCCTATCGCGGACTCTCGGTCGACATGACCTACGACTTTCTGGGAGAGTTGTCCGCATCGCGCCCCAGCGTGCAAGGCACGAACCTCGCGCGCCGGCATTTCACCCCTGGCGAAATGGCGCCCGTCACCCTCCTGGTGTACAAGCCTGACGGTTCGTTCGATCAAAAAGAGGGGGAACGGCAGATCGGCCGACTCACCAAAACGCTCTACGACATGCCCGGCATCGAAAGCGTCCGAAGCCTGACCGAGCCGACGGGCGATCCGCCGGGCTACTTCCAGCCCTTCCGCAAAAGTGGGCTGAAGAAGATTGCCGCCCGCGAACACAAGATCACCAAGTCCAGGTTCCTCACGCCGGTCGAATCGCTGGCCGGCGAAGTGGCCCGCCTCGATTTGGTATTCAAGGGTGAACCTTTCTCCGAGGCCACCGTCGACCACCTCAGTGCGTTGGAATCATGGCTCGACCAACAGCGCGGCGATGCAAACTCGCCATGGCACGGCGCGGAGTTCGCCTTTATCGGCACAACCGTCGGCGTTCGCGATCTGGAACTCGTCACCGGCAGCGACACGCGTCTGATCCAACAACTTGTGGTGCTGGCCGTCCTGGGAGTGCTGTTTGCGCTGCTGCGGAGGCCGCTGATTTGCATTTACCTGATTGCCACGGTGCTGTTCAGCTACCTCGTGACCATCGGCGCCACGCAGTGGTTCTTTGCCTGGCTGTATGGTCCGACCTATCATGGCCTCGATTGGAAGGTGCCCATCTTCCTGTTCGTGATCCTGATCGCCGTGGGACAGGACTACAACATTTACCTGGTAACCCGCGTCTTCGAAGAGCAGGAGCGGCTGGGCCCGGCGGCCGGGTTGCGACGGGCCCTCGCCACCACCGGCGGAATCATCACCAGTTGCGGCGTGATCATGGCCGGCACGTTCATCTCGATGACCACCGGTTCCCTGCGCGGGATGGTCGAACTGGGCTTCGCCCTTTCGCTGGGCATCCTGATCGATACCGGCCTCGTCCGACCGATCCTCGTGCCGACCTTCCTGGCGCTGCTTCAGCGGAAGGACGCCCGGCATGAGGCCCCGACAACACCAGACGCAGCGACGAAACTCGCCGTGCCGCACCTCGCTGAAAGGGTGGTGTCGGGCCCGTAATGCGCTCCCGCGAACGCTTCCCGATTTGCTGGCAGAAGCTGCTTAACAATCGGGCGAACCGCTTTCCCAGGGCAAAGAATTTAGCGCCAACTTAAAACACCGAAATCATTTAACAATAAAAACTTAAGTCAGCACAAAGAACGACCGACACGAGCCGCCAGCTAGCATGGCATGGCAGTTGCCTAAGCCTTCGCCCGGCGTCTTGCGCGCCAAATAGCCAGACCAACCATCCCGTCTCTCGTAGCACTTTTTTGCCAGGAGTTGAGAACCTTGAGTAATGCACGTCAGGACGCAATTGCGGCCGTCACGAACTACAAGTCGAATGGAACAGCGCTGAACTTCCGCGATACCGAATCATCGTCAATTTTCGCCTCGAATGTCTTCGGCGATAAGGCGATGAAGGCCCGGCTGCCGAAGGCGGTCTACAAGGCCCTCCAAAAAACAATTCGCCACGGCGAAAAGCTGGACTCCAGCGTGGCTGATGCCGTGGCCTCGGCCATGAAGGAATGGGCCATCGAGAAGGGCGCCACGCACTATGCCCACGTCTTCTATCCGCTGACCGGCCTGACCGCCGAGAAGCACGACAGCTTCCTCTCCCCCACCGAAGATGGCAGCGCCCTGTCCGAATTCAGCGGCAAGGAACTGATTCAGGGCGAGCCGGACGCCTCGAGCTTCCCCTCGGGCGGCATCCGCGCCACGTTCGAAGCCCGCGGCTACACGGCCTGGGATCCGACCAGTTCGGCCTATATCCTCGAGAACCCCAACGGCACGACGCTCTGCATTCCCACCGCGTTTATTTCCTGGACCGGCGAAGCGCTCGACAAGAAAACCCCCGTGCTTCGCTCGATGCAGGCCCTGAACAAGCAGGCTCAGCGCATTCTGAAAGTGTTCGGCAAGGAGAACGTCGGCCCGATCACGGCCAGCGCCGGCCCCGAGCAGGAATACTTCCTGATCGACCGCAACTTCTACTTTGCCCGTCCGGACCTCGTGACCACGGGCCGCACGCTCTACGGAGCCAGGCCGCCCAAGGGGCAGGAATTCGAAGATCATTACTTTGGCGCCATTCCGGAGCGTGTGTTGGCCTGCATGCTCGAAACGGAGCGTGAGCTCTACAAGCTCGGCGTACCGGTTAAGACGCGGCATAACGAAGTAGCCCCCGCCCAGTACGAAGTCGCGCCGGTCTATGAGAATGCCAACGTGGCAACCGACCACCAGCAACTCATCATGCTGACGCTGCAGCGCGTCGCGCTGAAGTACGGCATGGCCTGCCTGCTGCACGAGAAGCCCTTCGCCGGAATCAACGGCTCGGGCAAACACGTCAACTGGTCGCTGGGGGGCTCCGTGGGCAATCTGCTCGAGCCAGGCGATAACCCGCATGAGAATGCCCAGTTCCTGGTTTTCTGCGCGGCCGTAATTCGGGCCGTCCACCTGCACGGCGACCTGCTCCGCATGACCGTCGCTCATAGTGGCAACGACCATCGTCTCGGCGCCAACGAAGCCCCGCCGGCCATCATCTCGATCTTCCTGGGCGACCAGCTCGCGGACATCTTCGAGCAGATCGAAAAGGGCAGCCTGACCGGCTCGAAGGCCGCCGGCACGATGACCATCGGCGTCGACACCCTGCCGCCGCTCCCCAAGCACGCTGGCGACCGCAATCGCACGAGCCCGTTCGCGTTCACCGGCAATAAGTTCGAGTTTCGCGCCGTGGGGTCGGCCCAGTCGATTGCCGGACCTCTGGTCGTGCTCAATACGATCGTGGCCGAGAGCCTCGACTACGTGGCGACGGCCCTGGAGAAGGAAACCGGCGGCGACCCGTCCAAGCTGAACGTCGCCGTGGCAAAGGTCGTGCAAGCCATCATCAAGGAACACAAGGCCGTCCTGTTCAACGGCGACGGCTATTCCGAGGAATGGCACAAGGAAGCCGAGAAGCGCGGCTTGCCGAACCTCAAGAGTACGATCGACGCTCTGCCGGTGCTGATCGCGCCCAAGAACATCGAAATGTTCGAGAAGTACGGTGTGCTCAGCCCGCGCGAAGTTCACAGCCGTTACGAGATCTACATGGAGCGGTACTGCAAGGACCTGAATACCGAAAGCCAGGCCGCACTGAGCATCGCCAAGACCATGATCCTGCCGGCCGCCTATCGTTACCAAGGCGAACTGGCCGCGACCGCCGCTTCGCTTAAGGCCGCGCTCGGCAATGCCGATCTGTCGATGCTTAAGACCATCACCGATCTGGTCGGCGAGTTGGAAAAGAGCATCGCTTCGCTCGAGTCGGCCATCGGCCACCACAGCGGTGGCGACCTGGCCGCCGAGGCCAAGCACTTCCATGCGGAAGTCATCCCGGCGATGCTCGCCGTCCGCGCCGTGGCCGACAAGTTGGAAACCGTCGTCGCCGACGATCTCTGGCCGCTGCCGACCTATCGCGAAATGCTGTTCATTAAGTAGTTAAAACGAGATCGCGGCTGGCCGCGATCCATTGAGTATCTAGCCTCGACACCCCGCGCCGTCGTACAAGCGGCGCGGGGTGTTTCTCTTTTCACACACCGCAACCGCGCCCACTCGAGCGCTCTCAGCGCAACCGTTGCATCGCCCCCACGATGCTTTATGATGACGGCGGCAGTAGTTACAGGCGGGCCTCACCATCACTCGGGCAACTACAGGGGAGATCAGGCGATGAAGCCAAAAGAAGTGCTAGCGCTCTGTCGAGAGAAGGACGTCAAGGCCGTCGATCTGCGGTTCATGGACTTTCCCGGCCTCTGGCAGCACTTCACGATCCCCGTCTCCAAGCTCGAAGAGGAAGTCTTCGAAAACGGCCTCGGCTTTGACGGTTCCAGCATTCGCGGCTGGCAGGCCATCAACGAGAGCGACATGCTCGTGGTCCCGCAGCCCGAAACGGCCTTCATCGATCCCTTCACCGAGCTCCCCACGCTCGTGATGATCTGCAACATCCAGGATCCGATCACCCGCGAGGACTACACCCGCGACCCGCGCAACGTCGCTCGCAAAGCGGTCAACTATCTCAAGAGCACGGGCATCGCCGACACCTGCTACATCGGTCCCGAGGCCGAGTTCTTCATCTTCGACGATGTCCGGTTCGACGCCCGTTCGAACGAGGCCTACTACCACCTCGACAGCGTCGAAGGCGAGTGGAATCGCGGCCGCGTGGAGGGCCCGAACCTGGGCTACAAGCTCCGCTATAAGGAAGGCTATTTTCCGGTTCCGCCCTCGGACCAGATGATGAATCTCCGCAACGAGATGATGCAGACCATGATCGACTGCGGTCTCGATGTCGAGGCCCAGCACCACGAAGTGGCCACCGGCGGGCAAAGCGAAATCGACTTGCGGTTCAACGACCTGGTCAAGATGGGCGACCAGATGATGATCTACAAGTACATCATCAAGAACGTCGCCACGCGCCACAACAAGACCGTCACCTTCATGCCCAAGCCGCTGTATGCCGACAACGGGTCGGGCATGCACACGCACATCTCGCTCTGGAAAGGCGGTAATCCACTTTTTGCCGGCAGCGGCTACGCCGGCCTTAGCGAAATGGCCATGCACGCCATCGGCGGGCTCCTCAAACACGCCCCGGCAATTCTCGCGTTTACTAACCCCACGACGAACAGCTACAAGCGCCTCGTGCCGGGTTACGAGGCGCCGGTGAACCTGGCCTACTCGCAGCGCAATCGTTCGGCGAGCTGCCGCATTCCCATGTACAGCCCCAGCCCCAAGGCCAAGCGAGTGGAGTTCCGCTGCCCCGATCCGAGTTGCAATCCGTACCTCGCCTTCAGCGCGATGCTGATGGCCGTGATCGACGGGATCCAGAACAAGATTCACCCCGGCGATCCGCTCGACAAGGACATCTACGACCTCGAGCCGGAAGAACTGGCCGAAGTACCCAAGACGCCGGGCTCACTCGAAGACGCACTGGCCGCGCTCCGGGCAGATCATGAGTTTCTGCTTCGCGGCGACGTCTTCACGCCCGACGTCATCGACACCTGGATCTGGTACAAGACCGAAAAGGAAGTCGACGCCCTGCGGCTGCGTCCGCATCCGTACGAGTTCTGCATGTACTACGACATTTAGCAGTGCGGATGGGTGAATCTTCTGTCCATGCCTTTGCGGCTCAAGTTGCTCGTCGTTGCGCACGTGCTGCTGAGCATCGCCGGCATTGCCCAGTTTCGGGTGTTGCTCGACATGCTGTGGCTCCCCGCCGCGACGACGATTTCATCGCTGGCCATTGCGCAGTCGATGCTGCTTGGGTTTGGGATTGGTCTCGGAACGAGTCGGCCATGGCAACGTTGCCTGGGCTGGGTTGCTTCGAGCCTGTATCTGGGAATCTGGCCGGCTCTCGCAGTTCGCTGGCTACCCGCAAATTCGATCATCGACGACGCGTCGTTTGAAAACGGGTTCGTGCCGGCAGCGACCATGTTTGCCGGCACGACAGCAGTCTTCGCGGCAATCTTTCTCCTCATTCGCTGGCGATTCGCGGCTCTCCAGTACGCGCCGAATGCATCTGCGCGTTCCGGTCCGCCGCAGTTTGCAATCGTCCATGTGCTGGTCGCGACAACGGCGCTCTCACTCCTGATGGCCAGTTTGCGTGGCGCGATCACCACCAAGTTAAGTTCCCCCTGGCACACCGTAGCGCTATACGCATTGCTTTTGACGACCTTCGTCATGATCGTCGTCGCCGTTCCCTGGGCAGTCCTGCAGCCTGGCCGAATCTGGCGGCGCACGTTGATCGTGCTGGCCTGCTCCTGCGTTGCGGGAGCCGTGGTCTCTTTCGTGTTCTACTCTCAACTTCGGGCCGTCCAGGCGTGGCACTGGTGGTGGATTTTTCTCGGTCAGGCCCTGGCAATCGGCCTCGCCCCCACGCTGATACTGACCGTCTCGTAAGCGGTCGTTCGCTGGTGTGGCTATCGTCTTGTCAGCAAACGCTCCGCCCTCGCGGCCGAACCCTTGCAATTCACCCCGCCCCCCCTAAACTCACGGACTGCGAACGAATCGTGAAGCTCGCCGCTGGCTTCATTTGCTGTCCCTCCGCCTTCCTCTTTTTCCCTGGTGTCTCCCGCCCATGTCGATTTCCGCTGAAACGCTCCGCAAGCTTGGCCAGTTCGACACCCCCACCATCTGCAACGTGATCGAACTGTTCGATGTCCGCTCGCGCACCGCGGGCTACATGGACCACACGATCAAGGCCGCGTTCCCCGAGATGCCGCCGATGGTGGGCTTCGCCTGCACGGCCGCGTTCCGCAGCAGCGCGCCGCCGGCCAAGGGAGACGCTTACGGTTCGATGGAGCAGCAGGTCGAGCTGTTCGCCAATCTCGGCGGTCCGGCCGTCGTTGTGTTTCAGGACATCGACAGCCCGCCGGTCGCCGCCACGTTCGGCGAGGTGATGTGTTCCACCTACAAGGGTTTCGGCTCCACCGGCCTGATCACCTCCGGCGGCGGTCGTGACCTCCTGCAGGTGCAGGCGATTGGCTACCCCGTCTTCACCGGTTCGACGATCTGTTCGCACGGCTACTGTCACATCCTGCACGTGGGTATGCCCGTGCACGTCGGCGGGCTGCCGGTTTCGACGGGCGACCTGCTGCATGGCGACGCGAACGGTGTGACGAACATCCCGCTCGAGATCGCGGCCGACATCGCCGACATCACCCAGGAGTTCGTCGACGCCGAGAAGATCGTGCTCGACTACGTGAACGGCAGCGGCTCGAAGACGGCCGCCAGCTTAGGCGCGGCGCGGAAGGAATACAGCGCCGTCGTGGCGAAACTCACCGAGCGTATTCGCACTCGTCGCTAGCGTCCGGCTGGCGAGCGATACGATCCATTTGTCGTTTTCTGACAAGGAACCCCGTGCGTCTGCCCCGCCGCCCGGCCAGGGTGCAGGCGCCGTTGCGCCGTTTTCACCAGAAACCATAGAAAATTACTTGCATTTCCCTCGCGCACTGGTATGTTGCTTGCCAGTTCGCGCAATTCCCCTTCGGTTCTCTCCCCTCTCTTCTATTGGAGAACTTGCTAATGGCCGCCTTGCTGCGCTCAGTGGTCGCTGCTTGCCTGTTATGGACCTGCGCCAATTCCGCTCTGGCCGTAACCGTCTTGGGATCAAATTTTGACGGCAATATGTCGTTGGTTTACGACGTCACCAACGGCAACGTCTTCATCGAAAATGCCCCGCTGCCCAACCCCGCGATCGAACGCCTCGTAATTCAGTCTCTCAGCGGGCAGTTCTTGCCGGACAATCTCTCCTTGCCCGTGCTCACTCCTGCCGTGACGATCAACAGCAACACGGCCACGCTGATCGACGTCGGCTGGAATCCGAACGGCAATTTCCTGGGAACCGGTTCGCTGCTCGGCGGGATTCTGCCGGCAAACTTGACCGTCGCCAATCTGCTGGCCGACCTGACGATCCAGTGGGCGCCGGCCAGCAGTCCCTTGCAACTGGGCGACCTGATTCACAGTGGAATCAATGGCTCGACTCAGGGAAATCCCATCGTCGTCGCCCCATCGCCCAATGGGTTCTTTCGCTTTTTCGACGTGACCAGCGGAAACTTCTTCGATCCTCCAATGGCCACCGGCTACGAGTACACGATGGAGAGCAACTCGCTGTTCACGTCGGTCGGCCTGCCGTACGGGCTGGGAAACAATTTCACGATCGAGAGCAGCGAAGGAACGGTCAGCGGACTCGCTGAAGGCGGCTATCACCAGTTTTCGAGCGGGGTCTCGACCTTCAGGATCCTGGGCATCGACCCGGCGGTCGATGGAAGCGCTCCGGACGCGTTCCCCGTTTTCCTGACCTTCGACACCGAAACGGCGTCTTTCAACATGCTGCCGATTCCGGAACCCGGCACGGTCGTGCTGATGAGCTTGGGACTGGGGGCACTGCTGATTCGCCGGCGAGCTCGCCCGGCCACGAATGCGACCGTCGCAGGCTAACCGCTCGCGACCGCGGTGGAGAGACTTCTCAGCACGTTACTTCAACTTGCGGCCCAGGCGCTGCTCGACGCTGGTAACCTTGGCGTCGAGCGCGCCGCTGTGCCCCTTGCGCACGTCGATCTTCGCCGACACCGACACCCGGTCGCAGTCGGCCATCACCGCGTCGATCGTCTGTTGCAGTAGCGCGAGCAAAGCGCTCAGCTCGCCTTCGACGACGGTCCCCATCGCGTGCAGGCGGTAATCCAACCCGCTCTGGTCGACGACGTCAACGGCCCTGGCGACGTACTTGCTCACGCTTTCGCCCGCCCCCAACGGCGTAATGCTGAATTCCAACAGCGCCATGGCGATCGCCTCCTCCACGAAAAAGAAAAAGGTGCCAGGACCCCTTGTTCGATCCTGGCACCTGTGGATTCTATCAGATCCTCGTGTTGCGGCTTACTCGATGTCCTTCTGCATCTTCAGCCAGCCGACCATGCACTTGGTCACCTTCTCGGCCGCGTCCTGCTGCACGAAGTGCCCCGCCTCGGGAATCGTCACCAGCGTCAGATCCTGATCGAGCCAGTTCCAGGTGTCATTCAGCGCGCCGGGCAGCAACGCCTCGTCCTTCAGCCCATGGAACATCAGCACCGAACACTTGACCGGCGGAAACTTCTGCTCTTCCGAGTACTCGTACGGCTCTTTCGGATAGTTCGCCTTGTAGTAGTTCAGCATCCCTTCCATGCTCGAACGCTGAAACGCTTCCACGTATTTTTTCTTCGCCTCGGGATCCTTCACCCAGAACGTCAGAAACGCCGGCTGCACTTTCGATGCGGCGTCCGGCTTCTGGAAATTGCGGGCATACGTCGAGTTTTGCTGCTGCTTGGGATTGTTCGCCAGTTCGCGCGTCAGCCCCTTGGGGTGCGGCAGATTCAAGATGATCAGCTTGTCGGTTTTGTCGGGATGTGTCATCGCATACGACCACGCGACCATCCCGCCCCAGTCATGACCGACGATGATCGCTTTGTCCGCCTTGAAGTGTTTGACCACCGCGTCAACGTCGGCGACCAGCTTCGGCATCGCGTAGTTCTCAACTCCCTCGGGCTGGTCGCTCAGGTTGTAGCCGCGCTGGTCGATGGCCACGACTTTGAAGTGCTTGGCCAGCGCCGGAATCTGTTCACGCCACGAGTACCAGAAGTCCGGAAAGCCGTGGATCAGAACCACGAGTGGTCCTTCGCCGGCAGTAACGTAGTGAATCTTCACGCCATCGGAATCGGCGAAGCCTTCCTCGCCCAGTTCCTCGGCAGCGTTGGCGTTGAGCGAGCACGCCAGCATGATGAGTGCGGTGACGGCCAGAATTTTGAGCATCGATTAATCCCCCCCGGCTGATGTTTGTGGCGTGTGGAATCCGCTGGCAAGTGGTCGCGCAAGCGTCAAGCTATCCGCTCGCGCGAAGCGTGGCAAGCTACGCAGCCCACGTCGACCCGAAAGCATTACTGCCATGCGGGTTGAGTTAAATCCGACTTCCGGCTCGCGCCGATCTCAGGTAAGTACAACCCCGGGAGCCTCGGCTCCCCCCTCCAGTGAGAGCGGTAGTGCCATGCATCCCGTACGCACGTGGTTACGACCGCTGGCGCGTCGCTTGCGGCACTTCGCCCGGCAGAGCCACACCGACATGCAAACGATTCACACCATCGAAGAACTGGACGCCAAGATCGCGGAGTGCGATCGGGCGGAGAAGCAGTCCGACCAGGCCCTGCGGCGCGTGTTCGACAGTTTCAGGATGGCGGTCCCAGAGGATCTACCCGCCCAACCGCTGGGGAGCGATTATGCCGAGTTCCAATTCGAGCTCTACCAGCGCCTGGCCGGCAAGCCCTACCGCGCTGAGAACGAAGTCACTCGCTTCGATGTCGAAAAGTCGGCCCGCTGCCCTTGGCCTTTCTCGACCGGCAATCCGCTGGTGACCGCAGATCAGTTCACAGCCGTCGGCGCCTTGCTGCGCCGGCTGGACCTTCCGCCCGGCAGCCGGATCGTCGAGTTCGGCCCTGGCTGGGGTAACACCACGATTCCGCTGGCGCTGTTGGGCTTTCAGGTCACGGCCATCGACATTGAGCCCCGCTTTTGCGAGCTCATCCAGCGCCGGGCAACCATGCACGGTGTTTCGATCAATACCGTGAACGCCGACTTCCTGTCCATCGAGTCGGCCGATGAACCGTTCGACGCGGCCATCTTCTTCGAATGCTTCCATCATGCGTCCGATCATCGCCGCCTGCTCCGGGCGCTGCATGGCGCACTCAAATCGTCCGGCCGAATCCTGTTCGGCGGCGAACCGATCAGCGCCAACTTCCCCATGCCTTGGGGACTGCGGATGGATGGCCAGTCGCTGTGGTCGATTCGCAAACACGGCTGGTTTGAACTCGGGTTCAACGAGGAATACTTTGTCGAGGCCCTGGCCACCGAAGGCTGGCTCGCCGCGAAACACCCCTCGGGCGACACTCCCATCGCCGACGTCTGGGAAGCCCGTAAGTTCACCGGCCAGTCGCAATGCTTTGCCGCCAGCGATCCGCGAATCGCGGTCCCCTCGGGCATGCGTGACAACGCGGGCATTCAACTCCGCCGGCTCGTCAAGGAATGGGGCTTTTACGGCCCCTATGCCACGCTCCCGGCCGGCAAATGGCGGGCCCGAATTCGCCTCAAGCGGGGCGGTGAAATGAGCGGCCGGGCCACCATCGACGTTTGCACCGGTCGCGGCCAGCAGGTCCTGGTTTCCCGCGAAGTCGATATCTTCAAGCTCCCAGCGAATACAGTTGCACTCGAACTCGATTTCCACCTGCCGCAGGCCGCGGGTCTGGTCGAAGCCCGGATGTTCTGCGAGACGCCGTGCACCGTGGGCATCGAGGCGATCGAGTTCGTGCCGCAGGTGTGACGCGAGCGGCGACTCGTTGTTTGACTATGAGCACGTCCAGGGTATAGTTGGAATTGAAGGCCCTGGTAGTGGGTGAACGCCGGCTTCATGCCGTGTGTCCGTAACGCGAAAGCGTGACGGACCTAGCCCATTAGAGGGCCTTCATCTTTTCCAGCGTCAGGCAATTGCTTTGGTCGTACCATTCTCCGTACGACTTCCTGCGCCGATCGTCCAGATCCATGATCAGTCGGTAGTCCGACTGAAGTAGATTGAAGAACCTGTCTTCACGCCGCTCGAACATTCGCTGGATCGCCCACAGATAGTAATCCACCACCTGCAACCCGGCGCTCTCCGACGGGTACTGCGCGTTGATCGTCGTGGGGATGTCTCGCGCTCGCGAGGAATGTTGCTTAGCAAAATTCTGCTTGGCTCGAACAATGGCGGCAGCCAGCGCAGCAACTCTGGCAGATTTGCCGCGTCGCGCAAACACAATCTCGTTGCGATCTGCGAGATGCAGCCGCTGCTTGAAGATCCGTTTGACCAGGTCGTCATACAACTGATCAGGCCCGATCATGGCCTTAGCGCCCCGTTGCCGAGCCTGCACCCCAATCTCCGCCAAACTCGCCTTCCTTCTGATGGCCACGAACATACGCACGCCGAACGTGCCAATCAGTTTAAAAACTTCGCGGCGAACCTCCTGTACATCGTCCTTGGCATGAAAGCAGATGGCCGTTTTCCTGGACTCCGGCTGCATGGACGGCACACCCCTGAAGTAAGGCTCAGCCAATAGTTCGACGCGTAGTTGGCTCAGCTTTGTGGCAACTCCCTCCGGATCGGGAATCAGCGCCAAACCGAGCATAAAGACATGGGAGCATCCCGGAGTGCCAACCAGGATCTTGCCGCGTCGAGAGAACAGCGTGGTATCTCCCGCTTCGTCGACAAAGTAGTTGTGAACGGATTGCGGCGATTCGTCCATTCGCCTGTTCTACCATCCCCCCCGTTGGAAGCAATGGTGTCCCACCCCTCACAGCCGCATAAACGGCGTCTGCAACCCTCCAGCTAAGCCGCTTGTGGCCCTGGCGCGGACACGTTATAACTGACGGCTGCCACGCCCCGCTTGAACACGCCGCGCGCCTCCCCATCCATGCCCAAGCTGCTGCACGATCACCGCGTCTTCTGGCGCCAGTTTCGCGAGAACTACCACTCGACCGGGGCCATCGCGCCCAGCAGCCGGTTTCTCAGCCAGGCCCTCTCGCGATATGTCGGCGACTCGCCCGGGAAATCGCAGCGCGTGCTTGAAGTCGGACCCGGCACCGGCGCCGTCACATCACACCTCGTCCGCCGACTGGGCCCCTCCGACCGGTTCGACCTGGTCGAGCTCAACGAGCAGTTCGTCCGCCGCCTGGGCGAGCGATTCGCCCACGAGCCGCACTTCAAACGCGTTGCCGAGCGTTCGCAGATCCTGCATCAGCGGCTCGAAGATCTGCCCGGCAAGCACGAGTATGACGTGATCGTCTCCGGACTGCCGCTCAACAACTTTGCCGTGGCCGACGTCCAGCAGATTCTGGCCACGATGGTCGGGCTACTCAAGCCGGGCGGCGTGCTGTCGTTCTTTCAGTACGTCGCCATCCGCAAGGCCCGCGCCCTGGTTAGCAATCGCCACGAACGCGCCCGGCTCCAAGGCATCTCGCGGGCGCTCGACGGTCTGCTGGGTCCCCACGAAGAGCGTCGCGACTGCATCTGGCGCAACCTGCCCCCGGCCTGGGTGCATCACGTGCGAATGCCGGCGGGTTAACCCCGCTTCTGCCGCCTAATTCAACTCGCCCAAGCGTTGTTGCCGCTTGCGCAAGGTGTACCTATACTACAAGTTGGGTAAGCAGCAGTGACCCGGATGGCCGCCACTTCTTCACCCACGCCGGCCCAGAGACTTGCCCCCACTCTCGACCCCCTCGGAGGCCTTTACGATGGAACGTCGCCATTGGCTGATGCCGCTTCTGCTGTTGTTTGCCCTGACTGCCGGCGGAGCCAGTCTTCGGGCCGAAGAGCCGCGCAAGATAGAGCCGCGACAGCCCGTCGGCCCGATCGACGACACGGCCAAAACTGAGGCCGCCAAGAAGGCATCCGAGAGCGATTACGAGCTGTACAAGATCTTCGCCGATACGCTCGACCAGATCGAACGTAACTACGTGAAGGACGTCAGTCGCCGCGAGCTGATGGAAGCCGCCATCAAAGGCGCCCTGGAAAAGCTCGATCCTTATTCCAACTACATCAACCCCGACGAGATCAGCCGCTTCCGCACCAGCGTCGAACATCAGTTTGGCGGCATCGGCATCCAGATCGGCATGGAAGACGGTCAGCTCAAAGTCATCAGCCCCCTGCTCGGAACGCCCGCCTATCGCGCCGGACTCGAGTCGGGCGACGCGATCCTCGAGATCGACGGCAAGAGCACCGAGGGCATCCAGATCGATGAAGCGGTCAAGCGGCTCAAGGGAGAACCTGATACCAAGGTGAACCTCGTCGTGCGGCACGCCGGCTCGCGCGAAAAAACCACGATCAGCGTCACGCGCGAAATCGTCCACGTCGAAACCGTATTGGGCGACTCGCGCAAGAGCGACGACAGTTGGGACTTCATGCTCGATCGCGATAAGCGCATCGGCTACATCCGCATCACGGCGTTCGGCCGCGACACGGCCGCCGAAGTGAAGGAGGCCGTCCAGCAATTGCAGAAGGAAGGCCTCAAAGGCCTGATCATGGATCTGCGCTTTAATCCCGGCGGACTCTTGAGTGCCGCGATCGAGGTTTCCGACCTGTTTATCTCCACAGGCAAAATCGTCAGTACCAAGGGACGCAATACGCCCGAACGCACCTGGGAGGCCGTAAAAGACGGCACTTTCGAGGGTTTCCCGATGGTCGTGCTGGTCAACCACTATAGCGCCAGCGCCAGCGAGATTTTCTCGGCCGCGCTCCAGGATCACCACCGGGCCGTCGTCATCGGCGAGCGCACCTGGGGCAAAGGCAGCGTCCAGAACGTCATCGAGCTCGAAGAAGGAAAGAGCGCGCTCAAGCTCACCACCGCCGGCTACCATCGTCCCAGCGGCAAAAACATCCACCGCTATCCCGATGCCAAGGAAAGCGACGAATGGGGCGTGATGCCCGACAAGGGATACGAAGTGAAGATGAACGGCTCGCAAACCGCGCAGCTCATCGAGTATCGCCGTCGTCGCGACATCCTGATCGGCAAGCACGAGAAGGCGCTGGCCAGCAGCGAAGCCGACCACAGCGACGCCCCAGTCAAGTCGGAAGCGGAGTCCACAGCCGAAGATGCCGACCAGCCCGCTGAGGTCTACAAGCCCGCGGCCGACGAAAAGCCCGCCGTTGAATCGGATGCGACGCCTGCCGAACCGGCCGAAGAGAAGCCGGCGGCGGACACGCCCGCCGATGAGGCTCCGGCCAGCGAGGAGAAGCCCGCGGCCGAAGAAGCCAAGTCCGATGCCGAACCGGTCAACGTGACCACTTCGCTCTCGAAGGTCGATCCGCAATTGCAGAAAGCCGTCGACTACCTCAGCACGGAGCTCGCCAGGGGTCCGGAACAAAGCACCCCGTAAGAACTCCCGGCGCATGCAGCGGCTCCTGATACTTGAAACCACCTGCGATGAAACCGCGGCCGCCGTCGTCACCGACGAGCTGGAAGTTCTCGCGTCCGTCGTCGCGTCGCAGGACGAACTCCACAAGAAATACGGCGGCGTCGTCCCAGAGATCGCCTCCCGCGCGCATGTCGAACGGATCCTACCCGTCATCGACGAGACGCTGCGCCGCGCGAACCTGAAGCCCGGCGATCTCGCCGCCGTGGCCGTGGCCAACACACCAGGGCTGGCCGGTTCGCTGGTCGTGGGTGTCGCCGCCGCCAAGGCGCTCTGCCTGGCGCTCGACGTCCCACTGATCGCCGTCAATCACCTGCAGGCCCACATCTATGCCTGCCGCCTGGCAGCCGGACGCGACGTCTTTCCCTGCCTGGGCCTGATCGTCAGCGGGGGACATTCAAGCCTCTACCATTGCCGCACGCCGCTCGAATTCGACCTTCTCGGCGGAACCATCGACGATGCCGCTGGCGAGGCCTTCGATAAAGTGGCCAGTCTTCTGGGGCTTCCGTTCCCCGGCGGACCGGCCATGGACCGCGCCGCGCAGCAGGGAAACCCCAAAGCATTCGATCTGCCGCGCCCGCTGCTGGATGATCCCACCCGGCTCGACTTCAGCTTCAGCGGCCTGAAGACGGCGCTCCGCTATCGGCTTTGCAAACCCGGCGAGACCATGCCCGCCCAGCCGCTCGCCCCTGAACTGATAAGCGACCTGGCCGCCAGCTTTACCGCTGCCGTGGTCGATTGCTTGTGGGGTAAGACCGCGCTCGCCCTTCGCAAGACCGGTCTCAAAACGCTGTGTGTTGGCGGCGGAGTCGCTGCCAACAGCGTGCTTCGCGCCCGGCTGCAACAAGAGTGCACTACGGCCGGCATCGAGCTGTTCATCCCGCCCATGCGGCTCTGCACGGACAACGCCGTGATGGGCGCCATTGCCGTCGAGCGTCTCAAAGCAGGGCTGTTCGAGTCGCTCGACCTCGACGCCTTTCCCGGACTGGTGCGTCCGGCCAGCCAGAAGTAAGGCGCCAGCCACAAATGCAATGAGCCTGGCGACCCGAGGGATCGCCAAGCTCACGACGTTCTTGGATCGTCTGCTTTGCGAACTTACTGCACGTTCGGCGTCGGACCACCGCCCGGCGGAGCCTGGCCCGGCGCGGTACCGCCCTGCTGGGGCGTCGAAGTGCCCGTGGTGCCTTGCACCAGGTTGAACGTGGTTACGCTGCTTACGCCGCTAAACACCGGAATCGGCGTCACGCGAACGTACCTGCGATCGGCTGAAACCACGCCCGAGACACTCATCTGCGTACCCGAGGGGAGCACAATGATCACCGGCTGATAGCCCACGGCCTGATTGAAGGCGGGCCATCCGAACATGTCGCGGCGAGCCGCTCCCAGGCTGGCGTTGGCACCTTGCGAAGAGTTGGCTGTCTCGTTGATCTGTTGAGCCAGAATCGCATGGTTCACGGCCAACTGCGACTGGGCGGCGTTGGCCAGTTGATGCTCGGCCAGCGCCTCTTTGCGACGTCCTTCTGGCAGATCAAACACGATCATCGCGTCCTGGTCGCCCACGACGATCTGCTCGTGCATGTGCTTCTCCTGGGGCGTGCCATAGTGTGCGTACAGATCGACCGTCACTTTGCCGGCGGTCACCTTACCCCACACGCGGCGAATCGTCGCACGATAAGTTCCGGCGAACGCTTCAGGACATTCATACGTCTCGGTGTGAACCGACTCGGCCCCCAGCTTGCCGTCTCCGGTCGCTTCGCCCAGCAGCACGCCGCCATCGGCCGTGCGCGGGTTGCGGAATGTGCACACCTCGCCGGACGGTCCTTCGACCATCACGTCGACGTCGGCATCGCCCGTCCAGGTGACCTTGACGATGCAATCGCGGACCGAAGCCTTATCGAGAGCCGCTTGGAAAGCCTCGGCGGCTTTCGTTTCATTCTTGCTCTTGAGTTCCGCGATCGCGCCCGCGGCCGCTCGCTTGGCTTGCTCGACGACTCCCGCCTTGCTCTGCGGCCAGGCCTGCTTCAGGATGCCCAGGCTCGACCAGCGAATCCCCTCGGCGTCGTTCAGTCGCTGTGCGAGCTGCAATCCATACAGATACGGTTCCGGCCGCAAAGGCTCGGCAATCGAAACCTGCTCGAAGATCTGCAAAGCCCGGTTCTCAAAGCCCGTCCGAGCCAGGTACTGCGCGACGTACATCAGTTCGTCCGTCGACTGGCTGAAGTCGATGCCCGACATCAAGGCTCGTTCGACATCGGCTGCGGGGCGACCCGCGGCTTGCATCGCCAGGGCCACGGCCTCGTACATCCAGGGCTGAGGATTGCCCGTGCGCAGCGCGGCTTGAATCAAGCCCAACGTCTCGTTGTATTTCTTGGCTCGCATCCGTTGCCGCACGGTCTCGCGGACGTCAGCGTCGCGGACCTCGGGGTTGGCGGCGAAGTACTTCGCCCAGGCGGCCTCGGCATCGGCGTCTGCCGAAATCGGCAGGTTGATCGCCTGAGCCGGCTTGGTCGGTTCGGCGGCCCGTTTCACGGTTGCCGCGGGAGCCGCCGGCTTCGCAACTGGCGCATTGGCCGGGCTCTTGGCCTTCGCTGCAGGCTTGGCCGCCGGCGCCGCGGGAGCGGTCTTGGCCTTGGGTCCGAGCTTGAGGTCGTCAGGAACGGAGAACATTCCGCCGCCCATGCCGCCGCCCATGCCACCCATGCCGCCGCCCATGCCACCTATGCCACCCATGCCACCCATGCCGCCACCGCCCATACCGCCGCCGCCCATCATTCCGCCACCCATCATGCCGCCACCCATGCCACCGCCCATGCTCTGCACGGGAATGACCAGATCGGCCACGGGATAGGCCTTCGTGACGAGTTCGCTTTCGGCTCTAACCTGGGTCGTAATCAGCAGCACTTCGTCCTTAATGATGTAGGTCAGATCCATGTCGCCCAGCATCAGCCGCAGACCGCTCTTCAGCGTAATGCCGTTGACGGTTCGCGTGACCGGCGTATCCGTACCGACGCCCGCGTCTTCGAGCGACCGGTTGTCGAGTTGGATTTCGATCTGGTGAAAGTCCTTCAAGAAGTTCACCGCGTCCTGTAGCGGCGTGTCGATGAATTCCATCCGCGTCGGCTCGGACAGTGCATCGCGAATCTTCTGTTCCGCCGGCGAGACCTTCTTCAGATCCGTGCTGGCGTATTTCTTTCGCCGATTCGTCAGCTCCTGGAACTCGTCCGCCGGCGGATACACCACCGGCTGATCGTCCGGGAACGGCATCAGCGCCACCTCGACCGTGCCCAGCGTATCGATCACCGCCTTCTGTCGCGCCATCCGCAGGGCCAGGTCCGCCTGACGGGCCCCGGTCATGTGCGCCACCAAAGCGGTCTGCTGCGCAATCGGCAGTTCCGGAGCCAGCCGGGCAATTTCCATCGAGCCGATTTCGTCGGCCGCCAGGTAGCGACCCTCTTCCATCAGCGAGTTGAACCGGTCCACCAACTGCTTGATCTTCTCTTCCTTGCGAATCAGGTTGTTCGCAATCCGCAGTCGATCGAGCGACGCCGCACGCTGCGTGTCGAGCTCCGCCTGGCGGATGTCCTGAGTCGTGCCGCGGCGAGCTGCCTCACGCAGCGCCGCTTCCAGTTGGCCGCGCAGCGAAGCCCGCGTCTCGGCTCGCAGCTCCGGGGTCCGCAGCACGCGTCCCAGCAGCAGCTTCAGCTCGTCCTGCGTGCCCAGCGGATCGGATTCCATCTGGGCCCGCGCAATGCGCAGGGCCTGCTCGACTTCCGTCCGAATCAGGTCGGTCATCAGCCGATTGTGTTGTTCGATGTTCTCCAGCAGCCGACCTTGTCCTTCGTTGAGCTCGTCGAAGCCGGCATCCGGAGCAAATACGTCCCCCGGGGCCGGTGCGGCCGGAACAATCGACGCTACGGGCGCCGGCGGTGCGGCAGGGGGCGTGGCTTGCTCGTTAGAGAACTCTTTGTATTCAGTCCGGTCGCTGGTCTTCGCCGCCACGGGTCCGTCGCCGGCCAGCTTGGCAAGCTGTTTCGTTACGGCCAGGGCCGCTTCGTCCTGCGGGTCACGCCGCAGCGCTTCTGCGGCCAACCGCCGGGCCGTCGGCAGATTGCCCGAAATCAAGGCCTGCCGGCTCAATTCGCCGAGCAGGTGCGTGCCCGCATCAACGATGCGCCGCGCTTCGGCCAGCCCCGGTGTTCCCACCGTAATCAGCCGCACGCCGCCATCGGTCCGAGCCGATTCCACCACGACGGGCAAGAATGCATAGTCGGGATTCGACGCGCCGGCGGTCAGATTCCACGTGAGTTTCTGCGGTTTACCGGCCACTTCGGCCGTGACTTCAATCGTCATTGAGCCTTCCAGCGCTCCATCGGCTTGCCCCAGCACGATCGTATCGCGATCGTTTCGCAGCGGAGGCATCCGCTCCGGATAGACCGCGGCCACGTTCTTCGGAAAGTTCGCGGCGCTCGGCCACAGCACGACGCCCCGCACGGCACTGGCCAGGTAGCTGCCGGCCTGCTTCGGGTCGATGCTGTCGTCGTCCAATGCCAAGAGTCCGCCGGTCAAGTTCGCCAGCGATGCCAGCGCCGGACCATCCACGCGCGGCCCCACACCGTAGCTCGAGACAGACACCTTGGCGTCGGCCAGCTCGTTGCACAGCTCACGGTAGGCCTCGGTCGACAGGAAGTTCGCCGAGCTGCGGCCATCGCCGATGTAGACAATCGTCCGCGGAGCTTTGCTGCTCTGTTCGAATGCGGCAACCCCGGCACGCAAGCCACCGGCCAGATCGGTCGCGCCCAGCGGAGTTCGCAGCTTGAGCAGGGCGACCGCGGCCTTCAGCGGCTCGCTGTCCGCGGCGCGAAATTGTTTGGTAAGCGGAATTGCCTCCAGGTCGATCGCGAATAGTTGCACCCGATCTTCCGGCTTCAATTCGGCGAGCAGCGTGTCGAGCGCTTCAAGCGCCCGCTCGCGAATGCGGCCGGCCTGGCTGGCCGACGTGTCAACCAACACCACGATGTCGCGCGGACCTGCTGCCGAGATATTCTCGTTCGGCGAGAGGCTCAGTGCGAAATAGCTGGTGCCATCCGACGCGGCATACGTTTGCAGCGACGGCTCGGGCACGGCATCGGCCGCCACGGCCAACGAACCAATTGCCAGGCCCAGCAAGACTGCGAGCGCGATTGAACGAACGGGGTGCCTCGACATCGACGTATCTCCACTCGAAATGTGCCGAAAGCTTTTGCCGACGTGTTCCGCTGCGACGGCAAAGCGCACGGATTGAGTTGCCTTCTGACGAGCCTGCAATGAGTCTGCGGCCCGAGCGCCTATTCTATTCAGAGCTCTCAGGTTACGCCAGAAAAATCGGCAAAAATGCGGCCTGGCGCGGAGCTATCGGTCGTGCCGGCGCAGGGCCGCCTGCCAAGCCCCAATTTCCGTCAGCGAATTCTCGCGAAAAAACCGCTATCACTCCGCGGGCGGACGACCATTGCACCGGCAACTCTGCTGGTTCGAATTCGGCAAATTCCGTATTTTGCACGCCCGAGCGAGTTCCCGTTCACGCCCCTTGCGGTGTCGCGCCCACGTAGCTTCCCGCCCTCCAGGTCGAATACGCCATGTCCAAAACCATTGCCATCACGATTGTCGCCGCCCTGGCCGGAGCCCTGGCGGCCGAAGTCGCGCGTGTCGCCAGGTCGCAAAACCAGCTCATCGCCCAGGAGCCGCCCGGACAGTCCTTCGCCCCTCCCCCCGGCGCCGCGCGCCCCGGCGGCGTGTCGCGCCTCCCGATGCCGGCCAGCGATCTTGAGCTTTCGCCCGAAGAGCGGATCAACATCGCGGTCTACGAGAAGGTCAACCGCAGCGTCGTCAACATCAAGACCGAAACCGTGCGAACGGATGCCTTCTTCTTTCTCGCCACCGAGACGCCCGGCGAAGGCGCCGGCAGCGGCTCCGTGCTCGACACTCGCGGCCACATCCTCACCAACTACCACGTCATCGACGACGCCCGGGCGATCGAAGTCACGCTCTTCGACGGCAAGAGTTACGAGGCCCGAGTCGTTGGTCACGACGAGTCGAACGACGTGGCCGTGCTCAAAATCAACGCGCCGGCCACGTCGCTGGTCCCGGTCGAGATCGGCGATTCGACAAACCTCCGCGTGGGCCAACGCGTATTTGCGATCGGCAATCCGTTCGGCTTCGAACGCACGATGTCGATCGGCATCATCTCGAGTCTCAACCGCACGCTGCCGGCCCGCAATCAGCGGCTCATCAAGTCGGTCATCCAGATCGACGCCGCGATCAATCCCGGCAGTTCCGGCGGACCGCTGTTGGACGGCCGCGGCCGGCTGATCGGCATGAACACAGCCATCGCCAGCCCCACCGGCCAAAGCGCCGGCGTGGGTTTCGCCATCCCCGCGGCAAATATCACCCGCATCGTGCCGCAGCTCTTGGAACGCGGCAAGGTGATTCGCCCGGATGCGGGCATCACCCACGTCTATCCGACCGAACGCGGGTTGCTGGTCGCCGCGATGGCGCCGGGCGGCCCGGCCGAGAAAGCCGGCCTCCGCGGCTTTCGAATCACCAATCAGCGCCGCCGCCAGGGACCCATCGTCTACGAATCGCGCTCGCTCGATCGTACGACGGCCGACTTAATCCTGGCGGTCGATGGCGAACCGGTCTCGACGCCCGGAGAGTTCCTCTCGGCGATCGAGTCGCGTCAGCCTGGCGAGGACGTCGTGATCACCATCGAGCGCGAAGGACAACAACTGCGCGTCGCGCTCCGGCTAGCCGCTGAAAAGTCCTGAATTTCCCCCGAAAAATCGCGTGATCCGCTTACTGACCCAGCGTCGCGCGACCCACCGCCCAAACGGTGATGAACAGCACGAACGTGATCAGCAGCACGCCTGCAATCGCTGAGAACATCACTTCCTCGCACCTAAAAAGGTAAGACCCGAAGACGACCCATTGCGCAAATCTACCACGGGCAAAAAAAAATTCGGGCGAGCCGCCCCGGGGTGGGCCAAACCCGTCGCCGCGACCGGAGAAAAAGGCAGTTCCGGTCTGGCAAATCGTTGCCAATCGGCGCAAATTCTTTTGACAGCAGGTGTTTGGCGCATTTAGCACGGATACGACGGAACGAGACAACAGCGAGCGGCCTCGATGCATCGCACACAAATAATATCGATTTCGGATCCGATTCCAAAAAATTTAGAAAAATTTTCATTTTCGCGAGACGAATCCGGCTCTCTTTGATTATAGTCTAAGCCGATCCACTGCCCGAAACAGCGGCGGGTCGAGCTAAACCTCGTATCTCGTTGTATCCCCAGGGGTGGCGTAACCCTCAGGGACTTTGTCAGTAAAAGGAGCCGCTAATGTCGTTGTCCAAAATCTGCGCTGCCGCCCTCGTGGCAGTCGGGCTATCTCTCTCCGCAGCCGCCCCCGCCCGGGCTGCTCTTGTGACCTGGGACGTTGATGCCACCCAGAGCTACGGTCGCATCACCATCCCCGACTTCAATTACAATGTGCCTGTCCTCGGTAATGTCAACATTCGTCCCCGCAACTACAACGCCAACAACAACAATCCGTGGACCGATGCCGGCGGACGTCTCGCCCCGCTCGACGGCACCATTTCGACCAACTTGGTCGACGGCGTCAGCGTTCAATTCCTCTCGGGCCTGCACGATCTGTTCCCAGTTCAGACGTTCAACGCTCGCCCGAACCCGGCCGTGTTCAATGGCACCACCTACACGAACACTTCGACTGCTCTGGCTGCGTTCGCCACGAACATTCGCACCAGCAACTTCCTGGCTTCGCAGTTGGGTCTCTTGGCCATTCGTGATGTCGACCTGGACTTGGCCAGCGGCGTGGTTCCCCTCGGCGGTGGCACTTCGATTGCTGCCAGCGCGACCAGCCTGGGGCTCCTTCGGCTCAAGTAGGCGCTGACATTGTTGGAGTCGCGGCCTCGGCCCTCGACGACCAACTACTGACGTTTACTTCCGACGACCTGTTCGCCAACACGGGTGCAGGCTCGATTGAGGTCGTTGATTTCCTGACTCGCAAGTTGACCCTCTCGGTCAACTTGCCGCTGTCGTTCGATATCGGCGACGGCGTCTTCATCAATGGCAACGTCCAGGGCCAGATCGTGGCATTCGCTACGCTGGTTCCCGAACCCTCGTCGGTCTTCATGGCCGGCGTAGCCGCTCTGGGTCTGTGCTGGGCCGGTCGTCGCCGGTTCCGTCGCAGCTAAGCGTCAAGCTCCTGTAGTTTGTTAAACAACAACGCGTGGCAGGCCTTGTGCCTGCCACGCGTTTGTTTTTCGTACCCGCAGTTCGCCTCAGCATGCACGCGAGCTCAACTTCGTTAACGATCGCTCACGCCGTCCGCTCAATTGTCAGCCCGCACTCGTCGATCATCAGCTCGCGAATCTTGAACTTCTGAATCTTGCCCGTCACGGTCTGCGGAAACATGTCCACGAACTTCACATATCGCGGCACCTTGTAGCGAGCCAGGCTCTTGCGGCAGTATTCGCGAATTTCGTCCTCGCTGGCCGTGCAGCCTGCCTTGAGCTTGATCCACGCGCACAGCTCTTCGCCATACTTCTTGTCGGGTACGCCCACGACGGCCGATTGCTCGATCGCGGGATGCCCAAACAGAAACTCCTCGATCTCGCGCGGATAGATGTTCTCGCCGCCGCGGATGACCATGTCCTTGATCCGCCCCGTGATCTTGTAGTAGCCACTGGGCAGCCGCACGGCCAGGTCGCCCGAGTGCAGCCAGCCGTCCTTGTCGATCGCCGCGGCCGTGGCCTCGGGATTCTTGTAGTAGCCGATCATGATGTTGTGCCCGCGCCCGCAGAGCTCGCCTTGCTCGTTATCGCCCAGCGTCGCGCCCGTGCCGGGATCGACAATCTTGCACTCCACGCCCGGAAACAGGCTCCCCACCGTTTCCACGCGCAGCTCCACCGGATCCGTGGTCCGGCTTTGCGTAATCAGCGGCGAGGCTTCCGTCAGTCCGTAACCAATCGTAATTTCCCTTGCTCCCATCACGTCGATCACTTGCTTCATCACCTCGATCGGGCAGGGGCTGCCGGCCATGATCCCTGTGCGCAGCGACTTCAAGTCGCGGCCGGGCAGCGTGGGATCCTGGAGCTGGGCGATAAACATCGTCGGCACGCCATAGAGAGCCGTCGCCCGCTCCTTTTCGATCGCGGCCAGCGTCGCCTCGGGATTGAAACTCTCGGCCGGCACGACCATCGCCGCGCCATGGCACACCGCCGTGATCGTGCCCAGCACGCAGCCGAAACAGTGATAGAACGGCACCGGAATGCAGATCCGATCGTCCGCCGAGAGTGCCTGATACACGCCCGCGTAGTAACCGTTGAGCAACAGATTCCGGTGGCTGAGCATGGCGGCCTTCGGAAAGCCCGTCGTGCCGGAAGTATACTGGATGTTGATCGGCTCCGAGGGCTTCAGCCTGGCTTCGACCTCGGCCAACTGCTGGTCGTCGATCGCGTCTCCCCGCCGCAGCATTTCCTCCCACGTGATGCCGCCGGCCGGCGCGGTTTCGTCAATCGCCACGACCCATCGTAGACAGGGAAAATCCTTGGCAGACAGTTCCCCCGGCTTGTCGCGCGCGAGCTCGGGACACACCTCGGCCAGCATCGCGAAGTAGTCCGACGTCTTGAACTCGTGCACTAGAAACAGCGCGACCGAATCGCTCTGGTTCAGCACGTACTTGAGTTCATGCGGACGATACGCCGGGTTGATGTTCACGAGCACCGCGCCGATCCGCGCGGTGGCGAATTGCAGCGTCACCCACTCGGGCACATTCGTGGCCCAGATTGCCACGTGCTGCCCGGTCTTGATGCCCAAGGCCAGCAGCCCCTTCGCCGCCCGATCAACATCTTCGTCGAACTGCTGATAGGTGCGCTTGAGCGGCAGGTGTGGGAAGGCCAGGGCGTCGTGATTGCCGAAGCGTTGGGCGGTCTTTCGCAGGGTGCTTCCCAGCGTTTCGCCATCTACCCAGGGCCTGGCCGTTTCATCAATTGTCTGCGCAGGTTTGGTCGTCGACATGATTTGCGCCCGCCCTCCCAGTGGTCGATTCGTGGGGATGATTCTTCTTACGACCGCAGCGGCAGCGAGAGCCCAATCGCCAGCGGTACGAAAATCATAAGCGGCAACCACGCCGCGAGCGAGGGCTCCAGCAAATAGCTGTCTCCCAAAATACCGCACCCCATCACCACCAGCATGAACGCCACGACCAGGGCCAGGCACACTCCAATCGCCATGAATACGTTCCGATTCGAGCCGGTCAGCACCAGCGGCAGCCCCAAAAACAGCAGCGTCAGATCGAGCACGGGCTGCACCACGCGCGAGTGAATCGCGGTCCGCTCCTTCGCGCCGTAGTTCAGGCTGGAGTTCTGCAAACCCTGAATCAGGTCCCAGGTGCTCGAAAGCTGCTGCCAATTGCTGTTCGCCACCAGGTATTCGTAGCTCACGTCGCTGACCACGAAGCAGTCCGTCGACGCCAGCCAGGGCGTGTCCTTCGGCGTCAATACGATCGGCGGCCCCCCGTTCAAAGCCAGTGACGGGTACTCGGCAAAATCCGCCGGCTGCGACACCTCGCGCATTAGATAGCCGCTCGGCCGGCCTTCTTCGGCAGTCTTGTAATAGGCATGCTCCGAAACGATTCGCGAGCCAATCCGATCCAGCCCCCGCGGCAATTGAAAGTCCGGCTTCTCGATCCGCTTCTCATTGGCATAGGCCTGCCCCGACGCTCGCAGCAAGATCCCGGTACGATGGTCATATCGGGGCACCACTTGCTTGCCGCGGCTGCCTCCCAAATCCTGGGCATTGGAGCTCAGGCTCTCGCGCACCGCTGGAATGAAGATCTCCCGGTTGGCAACCTTCAGCCCGACGATGATCACGGCCACGGCGATCAGCGGTTTCACCACCCGCCACCGCGAAATGCCCGCCGCCTCGAGCGCCGTGAGTTCGTTGTGCCGCTGGATCCAGGTGACTGTGAACATCGCCGCGATCAGTGTGATCACGTGGCTCGTACTGTCGAAAAACGACAGCGTCCGATACGCGTAGTACTCGCCCATGATCGCCATCAGGCTGCCGCGATCGCGCGAGTAGGTGATGAACTCATCCAGGTTCGTGAACGCATCGATCACGATGTATAAACCCGTCAGGCTGCAGAAGCAGATCAAAAACGTCTGCACGAACTGCCGCAGCATGTAGCGGTCGACAATCAAAAAGCCCCAGATACCGGGCGTGTTCGGAGCGTTGGTGGTAGCCACTTTCCGCGTCGTCCTCCTTGATCCGCATCGACCCGCTCCTGGCAGGTCACTTCGCTTGCCATCTTTCCGCTACAAAAGTTGCCGCACGGCCCGGGCCAGAGCCTCGATCCCGCGGCGAATGTTCTCCGCCGATTGCACGCCAAAGCTCAGCCGGATGCGATCCTTTCGCGCCCGCTCGCCTTCGCCCGGATAGCAGTACTCGCCCGGCACGTACAGCACGCCCTCAGCCAGCGCATGCTCGATCAGCCGCCCGCCGGGCCCCGCGTCCAGCCCCTCGGGCAGTTCCAGCCAGACATACAGCCCACCGGTCGGCCGTTGCCACCGCACGCCCGGCAGGTCGGCCATGAAGTCATCGAGCGCCGCCAGCATCGCGTTCATCTTCGCCCGATAGCTCTCGCGCAGCACTTGCACGTGCGGCTCGAACAATCCCTTCTCGAACACGGCCGACATCAACTGCTGATTCAAATGCGGAGAGCCGAAATCGATCGACGTTTTCAGCCCCGAGATCGGTCCCACCAGCTCCGGTGGCAGCACGCCCCAGCCCACGCGAATGCCGGGTGAGAACGACTTCGAAAACGTCTCGGCCACGATCACCGTGTCGCCCGTCTCGTCCAGCGCCCGCATGCTCGGCAGATCGGGCCCCGAATAGCGCAGCTCGCGATAGGCCGAATCGTCGATCACATACAGATGCCCGTCCGCCGAATGCCGCTTGGCGATCTCGACCACCTGCTGCCGTCGCTCGCGCGAGAGCGTAACCGTGCTGGGGTTTTCGAAATAGCTGGTCGAATAGATCGCCTTCACCCGCTCGCGTTCGCCGCTCCGCTTCAGCCGCTCGAGCGTCTCCTCCAGCGCCTCGGGAATCATCCCGTCCTTGTCGATCGCCACGCCAACTGCCCGCGCGCTAAGGCCGTCCAGCAACCCAATGAACACGAAGTACGTCGGCGCCGCGCACAGCACGATGTCGCCCGGATCGAGCAGGGCTTCGCCCACCAGGTGCAGCATCTGGTTACTGCCCGCAGTGAGAATTACCTGGTCAACATGCGGCCGCGTCCCGGCGTACTCACCATCCGCGGCAATCAATCGCGCGAGCACAGCCTCGCGCAGCGGCAGGTAGCCCGCATTGGTTCCATATTGCAGCGCCGCCCGGCCGCGTGTCGCATCGGCAAACACCGCGGCCAGGGCTTGCTGCGTCTCCTCGACCGGCAGCGTCGCCTGGTCGACAAATCCAGCCGCCAGCGAAATCAATTCAGGCTGCGCAAGCGCCATCCGCATCAGCTCGCTGATCGGCTGCTGACCGAATCCGTGGGCACGCCGGCTGAACGGGCGGGGAGTGGTCACGCTGGAATGCTCGGGGCGGCGGGAAAAACGCGTCGGACGATACTGTAACGTATTGCCGCGGGTCAAGATCGGTCAATCTGGGTAAGGTTCAACCCGCCTTTGCAAGGCCTTCCAGCCCAGCTCGCCCTTGCCAGAAACCCCACCTTTGGCTATGAACAGACACTCCAACGGGCAAGCCTCGGGGTATAATGGCGCGTGCTGACGTATGGCGTCGATCAAACGCAAACAGCGATCCAAAGCCCAACAGCCGCTGGTGGCAGCGAAGCGGCGAGTGAAAAGGCGGAACAAGAAACAGCGCCAACAGCGCGAGGCCTACGCTGACGCGACCATTCTCCCAACCGACAGCGACCGCTCGGACGAGCGGAACTCAGACGATCCGGTACATGCCATGAACGCGGTCAAAACTCTCCTTCGATTTGCCTGGGCCATGGTGAAGATTGCCTTTGATTGCTTTCGTCACCTGCTGAGTAACACTCACGTCAAATACTAGGTTCGGCAGCACTCGGCTTGGCAGCTCAAGGCCCTTCCGTGACGCAACCGTCGATTCCGAACACGCTGCCGTTCAAGTGGGTCTTCATCGCCATCGTGATGTTGATGTGCGTTTTCATCGCCGGCAATCTGTATCTGGCCGGTCTCGAAACCCCGACGGAAGCGCAGGTCGACCTCGCCAAGAGTTTCAGTGATTTCACCAAGATGTGCCTGGGGGCGGTTCTCGGACTGCTGGGGGGACGCGCGACGGACGTTCGTGCCTAGCCTCCCATGAATCCGCTTGATTCCATGCTCGCGCAGTTTCGCTCAGTGCGTCTTTCCCATCATGCTCGGCGGCTCGGCGGGTTGCTGCTGAACCTGGTCTATCCCGGCGCCTGTGTCTGCTGCCAAACGGCGATCGAAGAGAGCCAGGGCGTTTCGCTTTGCAAGCCGTGTCGCGGCGAACTGCTGCGCCCGCGCGTCGCCTGTTCGCGCTGCGGCTCGCTGCTCGCTCCCGGCATTTCCGGCGAACCCTGTCCGCGCTGCCGCGAGTTGCGGCTCAAGTTTTCCAGAGCCGTTTGCCTCGGCAGCTACGACGGTCTGTTGCGAACCGCGGTGCTGCGAATGAAACGCCCAGCCGATCGACCGCTCGCGGTTGCCCTGGGCGATCACCTCGCCACTTGCGTCGCCGCCGAATTCCCGCCGTCTGAAATCGACGTCGTGATCCCAGTGCCGATGCACTGGTCGCGCCGCATTTGGCGCGGAGCCAATAGTCCCGAAGTGCTGGCCGCCGCGATCGCCGAGCGTCTGCGCGTGCCCGCGACGTCGCAACTCCTCGTCCGTCGCCGCCGCACGATCCCCCAGGCCACGCTTTCGCCCGGCCGTCGCCGCGCGAATGTCCGCGGCGCGTTCTTCGTCCATCCTCATCGCGATCTCGCCGGCGCACGGGTGCTACTCGTCGACGACATCCTCACCACCGGCGCCACGCTCAACGAAGCCGCCAAGACGCTCCGCAAAGCCGGCTGCAGCGACGTCTCCGTCGCTGTGCTGGCCCGGGCCGAAGGCCTGCATTAGCGCTCAAGGGGTTCCACAGTTGCCTTGCCCTCTTTCACAACCCGATGCGTCAGCGAGGCTCTTTCTTCACAACCCGACGCGTAAGCGAGGCTCTTTCTTCACAACCCGACGCGTAAGTTTTGAAGTTGCGCTAGCTTGCTAGTGGTTAGTTGTTGAGTTTTCGATGTTCCGTGGGTAGGGCCTGTTCCAGGGTTCGCCTCATCTTTCGCAGGCCGGTTTTGGTGCGACAGCTTCGGGC